>Ga0247840_10000439_pt1 | contig 86488 bp, 58 predicted proteins | sample LaCruzMarch2015__FD_192404 | JGI IMG/M metagenome (GOLD analysis project Ga0247840, IMG submission 192404) | Freshwater microbial communities from meromictic Lake La Cruz, Castile-La Mancha, Spain - LaCruzMarch2015_17m | ecosystem: Environmental > Aquatic > Freshwater > Lake | place: Spain... | reverse complement strand
CCTTAACCCAACTTCCTGATAGACAATGAAATATATTGCCACCTCCTTATAAGTTACAAGATATTTTTCCAAAATTATCGCTTGACATGCTTTTTACAATACCCCCTTATAAGTTCTCATACGTTCAAATAATATGCCAAATCATTTTCCGGCCTTTATCAGAAAATCCCTTTTAAAACTCACACGAGGTCAGGAAGTCTGTATTTATACATCAGCCGGTCTAGAATGTAAATCCATTATTCAACCAGAACCATGGCTGGATACAGATGCGGATTCATATAGCCCCCCATCCCCGGAGGCGTCAACGTCACCGCATTTTTCACATGGCGGTTATCCCGATCCGCAACATACAAGGCCATGCCCGCCACCGTCCCGGCTTCCAGTTTCATGGGCGCCAGATACTGCTTGGGAATGGCTATCTCATACAGATATCCCCCTTCATATAACCGGAAGGCTGTTTTAATATTCGGCTCCAACTCATTGGGCTTCGGAGCCGCCAATCCTCCCGCCGCCTGCTGTTCCGGCGCAAAACGCCGGAAGACGACAGCTGTCCCTTCCTTGACATCCGGAAAGAAATCATAACTGTAATCGTTGCCGTCAAATCCTTTTGTTACCTTGGATCGGGCATCGCACATCGTGTCAATATACATTTGAAGACAATCGTTGTCCCAACCAGCCTTTTTTTCATGCACAAATTTATCATCCACGACCTTCACCGCCAGATACAGCATCTCGTCATCCCAGGCCGCCTGAAATGTCGCGCCCAAGTCCCCGGGATAGCCGACCGGTTCCTCGTCCTTGGCGAATTGAGGCTTGGAAAGACAGCAATTTGTGATCGGAATCTCCGGAATCCCTTTCCAATCGCTCAAGTCACCGTCAATGATAATTGGCGCTCCCGTCCACTTCTTCACCGAAAACCCTTCAAAAGACACGTCCAGCTTGACTTCCGGACTATTTTTTTCCCGGATCGTCACCGGCACTTGGACTTTGGTGACGCGATCAAAGCCCAACGCCTGCGGCATTGGCACTTTCATCGTCGCCGTTCCTTTCTCGGGCAGCGACAACGGTTTTTCCCATTGCTTCCCCTGCACCGAAAGGATGATATCGGCCTGCATCGGACGGCTCACCAGATTCCGGAACTTGATGTCCAGGTCGGAGCGGCCAACCGGTTTCACCGATACATCAATGAGCGATTCGTTGCGATCCGCCAGCCGGGCCGACCGCAACGCCTGGCACAGGGATGCCAGTGTCCCCGGTTTGCCCCGAATGAACAGGGGGAATGACGACACCTCCACCCGGCATTTCCCTTCCCGGTCCGCAACCGCCGGGATTGGCGCCTCCATCAGGTCAAAAAATTCCGGAACACTCCCGAAAAAGGTAATCTCGGCCGTCGGGCACTGCTCCTCCCCGCGATCCACCTTGGCGATATGGCTCCACACCGCCGCCACCGGCCGTTTCTTCTCGTCCTCAAACACATAACAGCGCACCTTGGGCGCAAACCGGATGTCCTCCTTGAAATAAGCGTTGCCCAGCAGGTGGCCCAGTGTATTCGGGATTTTCTGCGCAGCGAAGGGTGTCATGTCCGTATCCATGCTCATCGTTATGCTGCCCCAGCCATTAAACACCTTGACCCAATCCTGATATTTCAGCCCGACGAGCCAGCTCCGGGCATGGTAGGCCGCCGCGATCCGTTCCCCCCACCCCATATGATAGGAAGGACACCCGGTAAGATAATGATCCGTGGAGCATCCCTTATGGGAATCCAAACCCCAGGCCGGAATGATGTAAGGCGTATAATAGATGCCCTCGTTCCAATAGACGGGGCAATGATCATAACCATGTTTTTTCAGCACCTCAAAAAAGACGGCCGCGTCGTCATCCAAGTCCGGATCTTCGGGTACCGTCCGATAGGGATGAATCGCCACCCCGTCAAACTTCACCTGTCCGCCCACCGCCTCCAGGTACTGGTCCACCAGGCGAGTTCCACCCTGGGGCATCATGTTGCACGGACCGCCTTCCAGCAGCACCATGGCGTTCGGATTAAACCGTTTCACGCCCCGGTAAGCCGCGATGAGGAGTTTCGCAAAATCCTTGAAGTTATTTTGCTTGAGCAAATCAAACCGCCATTCGCTTTCGCCGGAAAACCACCAGAGATTAATCCAAGGCAGGCTTTTGGCTTTCTCATAACAGGCATCTTCAACTTTCTTTTCCATTTCCGGCGTCACTTCCGCCAGAGTCACGAGATTTTCCACCAGGCAATTGGTGCCGACGTTAATGCTGCCTTTCTTATGATCATCCATGATACAAAACCCGGAATAGCCAAAATTGTATTGTTTCAGCCTCGCCAAGTCTTCCTGCGTTACCATCCCGTAGCTGGTGGCGCCGATCCCAATGGCCTGAAACCGCGCCAGAACCGCTGCCGTCCGGGGCAGGCCATGGGCTATAATGTCCTTGTTGCGATGTTCGTTCTTGAGGGGATCCATAATGGCGATCCGGAAATAATCCGTGTCCTTGAATGGCGCCCCAGGCGCCATGGGGTTGTCCTCCAGGGTGAAATCGGTGCGCACCACAAATATCCCCCGCGGCAATTTGCCGTCCAGCGGCAAGGGCAGTTCGGCCACCCCCTTGGCATTCGTCCGGAACGGAAGCCGGCCTTGCCATAACACGTGATAGTAAAAATCCTGGACCTCCAGCGCCACCCGCCCCGCGCTGTTCGGATGACTGGTGATCCGCAAGCGGGCATTGAGCTTGTCCTTCGGCGTCAGGAAATTTTCCGGATTGGAAGTCAGCAACTGGGCCGACACCGGCTTCTCCACATAGTCGGTCATCCCGCCTTCTTCAAGCTGGAGTCCGTCCACCCAGATGCGTCCCTCCCCGGACGGGTCAGCGCCATAATATTCGCCCCGGATATTGATTGAAATCGCGTTGTTGGGAGCGGTAAAGGAAAAGTGTTGCCGGGTCCATTCCGGCGTGACATTGCAGGACCCGATCCTGGGAAACACCAGCCACCGGGCGCTTACGCTTTCCAGGTCAAGTCTCAAGCCTTTGGGTTTATCCCCCTTGACATAACAGCTGAACGTATAGGTCTTCCCCTCAATGAGGGGGATCGCGAACGTGGCTAATGCGGATGGCCGGGCCATCCCCTTGACAGCATGAATCAGCAGGCTGCGGTTTCCAAAGCGCGCCTGACCCTCATCCGTGATATAAAACCTGAGCGCGCCCGCATAATAATGAAGTCCCGCTTCAAAGGACGGGTTTTGAATGAGATTCCGGCAGAGCCGGTAATCCGGCACATGGAGCCGGCCGCTCTTCCAGAAATCAATCCCCATCTGGCAATCGGGCGATGGATCCTGGGAAGCCGAAGACGCCGGTTCATCGACAAGGAACGGCGCGGGGAACTTCGTCGGCTGGGGAGTTTTTTGACAACCCACGGCGATGATCATTAACCCGGCCATTATGGCGGATGCCTTACGCATGTTGAATCCCTTTCTTTATTTGTTCAAACAAGATTTTTTAAACAGGGACATTTGTTCTTCAAAATCAGAGAGCGTCTTTTTTAGTCCATCCCTCCATTCGGCGGGAGTCCCCCCGGGAACAAAGCAAAAGCTTGGATCCGGCGCCCAGGTTTTAATCCATTGTTCATAGGCCACGAGTATATCCCTGGTATCCCGTTCAATAGCGGCAAACAGCACCGCTGCTTTCTCCGAATTTGATTTCTGCCTTGGGTTTGCACCACAGAGTAAATAACAATGATTGAGCAAAGAAATCCAGCGGTACACGAAATTTGCCTCACACAGGAACCTGGGGTTCTGAATTTTCCAGGCAATCTCTCCCGCCTGTGAACAGAGATTGAGCTGATTGCTATAATCAACTTCGTTTGAAAACCCCTTAAGTGCATTCCCCATTCCATATTCGCCATGAAAGGCTTTCATGACACCTTTAAACATATTACGCAGGCTCCAGTTGTCCTCACATATGGAGAAACTGCGCTCTGGTTCCTCCAGAAGCGTGCATACTAAAGCAATGTTTTCCGCATCGGCCGGCGAATATCCTTTCCGGGTAGCCCAAGCCACGGCAAATTCACGTGGAGTTCTCCCGGCGGCGTTCCACCCATATTCACCCATCGCTTCCATATTAAATTCCAGTATGGAAATATGGGGCGGCATCCATCCGGTAAATCCTTTTAACTTTTTGGTCACCAGTTCATTCATCCGCTCTTTTACAAAACCAGCCGTAGTAAAAGGATACTGCGTGTTATCTGACCACGACCCTCCAAAGAGCGGCACGGCAATTACAGGTCTTCCTTCCTCCACCAGCGCAGATATTTCGGGAGGGATCATGGGACTTCGTTTCGTACTGTATGTTAGACCAGAGTTATAGAACTCTATTTGAACATCCTTTGGAATGCGTTCGGCAATTTTTGAATTGTATGGGTAAGTACCCTGGGAAAAACATAAAGAAAGATTCAGGGACGGCTTAATCTTCTTTGCTTTTTCAAAAGCTTTTATAATGCAATCTATTTCGCCAATATATGGCGTTACCCTGCACTTTTCACATTTGCAAACCGCCTCCTCGGCCATCGCAACCTGAATCGTGTCGGATGGAAGTTGCGTTATGCTGATTAGGATTTCATCCATAACCTGCTGGGTCTTGGGATTAGCGAAGCACATGGGCCAAAATCCTCCATTTTGGCCGGGCTTAATCCATTCGCCGGCCGCAAGAATCTCCGGAAAGTGCTTCTGAAATGCACGAAAAATAATGTCAGTATGAAATAGCATGGGGACGACTTCAATATTGAGCCGCTTGCCAATTTGCACGGTTTCTACAAATCGGGGGTTCATGCAAGCAGATATTTGTTTTGAATCTGAAACATTGAGTCCTACGGCGGGCATATAGGCGAGATTCATTTTTACCTTTGCCAAAGGTTCTATACCCGTCGTATGAAGGCCACAACCCCACAGTCCACGCTTTGCCAGGTCTGGCCAGTCCAAAATGGCGACCAATGGTATTTTCCCGGCGCCGGCCTGGCTCTGCAAAAGTTGCTGCAAGGTATTGGCAGCGTAATAACAACCGCCATTCCCGCCGCCGACTAAATAAATTTTTTGCGCGTCATCTTTTTTGGCGGGAGTTACCGATTGAATCAAATAGGCCTGTTCCCGGTTCGGGCACTTTCTCAATTCCTCGATCCTGATCTCCCCGCTTTTGACGGCCTTATCTATTAAACTGTTTTTCCCTTCCTGACCGAAAATAATCTTTAAAGACACTTCGTTCGTGCCGCCTTCGTCATCCGTACGCACCTTAAGCGGCTTGCCATAAGTGGTTTGCCAATATGCCTCCAATTCCTTGACCGCGCCTTCTTCTGAAGGAGACAAACTACTGTTCACCACCAGAACACTCTTTTCAGGGGAAAAGTCATAAAGACCGATGATTTTAATATCCCTGGGTAATGGAATTAACCAGTTTTTTATTATCTCTACAGTCGCAGCCGCCATGCCCCCTCCTTCCTTCTTATCCTCGCCAAAACCTGGTTGACCAACTGCCGCCAGAACCAAAGCGACCAACATATAAACCAGCCATCTTCTTTTTATAATACTAGTGGTTTTCAGCTTTCTTCCTCCATATTAAACTAGACTCCTCAGGTACTTTCTTATGACAACGCCAAGATCATTCCATTTTTTTGGTTTCCCCTATAGTACCCAATAAACTCAGGGCAACAATGGTGTTTTCTGCGCTGTTACTTGCAAAATCTGCGGTAAGTTTCCGGCGCAAAACTGGCGAACTGCTTGAATACACGATAAAAAGCGGTTGCCTCATTAAAGCCGGCTCTTTTGGCGACCGCCTGCGCCGTCAAGCCTGGTTCGGATTGTAAAATGCGCTTTGCTTCCATGAGACGCCGTTGCAACAGGTAGTGTTTCAATCCCACCCCTGAAGTTTCCTTGAACAATCTGGGAAGATAATGGACCGAATATCCAAATATCCGGCAAAGGGATGCCACCGTAAGCGGCTCGGCATAATGTTCTTCAATATAGGTGGAAATCTGTGAAACCAACGGATGCGACTGCGATACATGCCGTCCCTCATGCTGGACTCGCTCCAGCAGACAGACCATCAAGCGCGAATGATAGCCGACCATCCGTTCCCAGCCGTATTTTTTTTGTTTGAGTTCATTATTTATGTGCCCCAGAATAAGTTCCAGGTCATTTGCTTCGGATTCATCCATCAACAACTGGCGCGGCCACGCGGAAGGGATGCGGATTTTTAACCGGGCCGGATTAACCTGGATGAGCGCTTTCAGTACTATGCAATTTGACGTCTCCGGAACGAACGCATGACTCTCGCCGGGAAGAATTATTAACAAGGAATGTTTGCCGAAACGATGGAATTGACCCGCCACGAAATAATATCCTTCCCCCCGTTTAATATAATGCCATTCCATCGCCTGATGATACGCCAACCTGAACGGCCAGGTTCGCGTATTGACCGACTGCCATAATACCTTGATCGGATCGCGGGGAACGCTTTGGAATGGATATTCCGGCAGAGCGACCGTGATCCGCGCCCTATGCCTTATTTTAGAAGATAGTTCCGGAACGTTGGTTGACATGTTAAATCTAAAACCAAAGTTAAAAGGGAAGCTCTGTTTTGAAACGATTATGTAAAATATAAGATAATAAAGCAACAACCTATCTGCCGCAGATTTTGCAAGGGGTGCAGGACAGATTCTTTGATCCGTGCCGGTGGTCACCCACCCCGGCCTTCCGCCTACGCCAATGCTACGGCGGACAAGTCGGCCACCCCTCCGCGGGAGGGGAGCTTTCTGCCAAAGGCAGATCCGCCTGTGGTGGAAAGAAGTTCGAGGATAAAAGCTTATGATCCCCTCCTTGGAGGGGTGCCCAACGGGCAGGGTGGGCTGGATTTGTATCTGTGACCGTTCAATATCAAAAAATTGTCTTACACCCTTTTGCAACTAACAACGCAAAAAACACCGTTGCTTCCCTGAGTTTATAGAGTACTATGAGAATAAACGTGCTTTTTACAATACCACCTTATATGTTCTCTTGCTTAGTTCATAATTACAGAGGATAAAAATGAAAAACAAACGAATGTCAGTAAAATCCGTCGGATTATTGTTTGCCATCCTGGCGGCCTGTGTCTATACCGTGCACGGCCAATCCAGCAATTATCCTTCCAAGGCGGAAGCCCAGAACGACAAGGATACCCGCGCCAGCGAAGCTTCCACTAACCTGCTCTGGAACAGTTCCTTTAATAAATGCACGAGTCCGAACCTTCCCGATGCGTGGTACATGGAGCCGGGTGACGCTACCAAAATATTTAAGAACTGGTCGTTGGATAATTTCGGGATTGACGAGCGCCGGCCGGGACCGCTGGCGGGAATAAAAGTCATGAAATTATTCAATCCCCCGGATACCCTGAAGGAATACCAACCCGATCATATATTACGATTTCTAACTTTAAAGAGCCGATCAATCAGCCATCTTCCCCCGGGAGACTATACCTTCTCCGTATATCTCAAGGCCGGGAAACCCAATACACGGGTTGGCATTTCCGACGGGATATCTTCAAAGACAGTTTCCGCGTCGGAAGAATGGCAGCGCCATAGCCTTACGACCGGATTAAAACCAGGCCAGACAACATTGGCCACGTCTGTCCAATTACCTGACCCGGACACCACGGTATGGATTTCCGCCCCCCAATTGGCGCAAGGGACCAACGTTACCGCGTATCATCAGGAGCAAGGCGAACAGCCGTTGCCGCCCGGGGCGCCGACCATGGCGGACATCCCCTCGGTCGTGGTGCCCAGGGTATCCGCACCCCCGAAAATTGACGGCGTTCTGGACGATGCCGCCTGGCAAAACCAACAGAAACTTATGCTTGATTCTTCCGCTTCCGGCGTTTCCGGCAAGCGTCCGTCGCAACCAACGGAAGCCTTTATTGTGCGCGATGATTCCCATCTATACATTGCTTTCCGCTGTTCTGAACCCGAGGTTGACAAGTTACGGACGCTGGAAAAGAACCGCGACGGTCATGTCTGGATTGATGATTCCGTGGAAGTGTTTCTCAGCCCCGCTACTGCCGCCAAAAAGTATTATCATTTCATGACAAATCCGCTGGGCACGCAGTATGACGGGATTGGATACATGGCAACCGAATGGAACCCCGCCTGGGAGAGCAAGACCAAAACAGGCAAGGGCGAATGGACCGTGGAGATCGCCATTCCGTTCTCCATATTGGAGCTGGGCGACATGGATGAGGTCTGGCGGATTAATCTGTGCCGGAACCGGTTTGCGGGGAACCAAAGCCCCGAATATAGTTCCTGGGCCCCCGTATTTTACAACTTTCACGATCCCCTGCACTTCGGTTTTCTGAAGGGCATTACCAGGAAGGACATGCAGCGCTTCATGTATGAATTCACGAATGTGGAATTAAAAAAGGAAACGGACAACACGTTCAGCCTTTCCGGGATGATCAAAGCCAAGGATCCCTCGCCGAACAAGGTGCTGGTTAAGGCGGAGTTCCTCAATATAACCGCGGAAGGCACGAACCAAATCGTCCTTCCCTTGTCCCCGGAGATCACGCCATTTAAAATAGAGAAAATATCCATTCCCCGGGAAATGAACGTGTACAACATCGCCCTGGAGCTTATTGACCCGGACAACAACCAGACATTACACATATGTTCGTCGGTCCTCTCCCCGACCTACACGAGCATGCCGGCCACCGGCAAACCCCTGAGCGCGTATGTGGAGTATGATTATTATACGGATGATAAAACCGCTTCGGCCAGGGTGACATGGGAGTCCCGCGATCCCGTGACCGTGGAAGCCAAACTTATCGCCGGCGCCACGGGCAAGGTAATCAATAAATCGCTCGCCCAATTCTCATTATCCGGCCCGGCCACGCGCACTTTTTCCTTCCCCATTGCGGACTTATCCTGCGGCGACTATGATGTCGTTGTCACCGCCTCTTCCAAGGGCAAAGAGGTCCAGTCCGCCTCCGACCGGCTGAAAAAACTTCCGCCCAATCCCGTTGACATGCGCCTCAGCAGATTCACGCGGGGATTGGCCATTAACCGGGCCGGATTTTTCCCCGTAGTTATCACCGGAAATCCGGAGCGGGATCCAGATGCTCATATAAAGATGTTCAAAGAGCAGGGATTTAACACGTTTTGCTGGTGTGTTCCTGTCAAATGGGACCCGGCTACCCTTGAACTTTCCGAAAAAAGAGTTGAAGAAATCAAGCGCGCCCTTGACCGCGCCCTGAAGCAAGATATCAAGATCATTTTCCCCCTTACTTTTGATACTTTCTGGTACTGGAACAGTGCAAAGGCCAAGGAGGTCTTTTCCGGCAATCCCCAAAAATTAATTGGAATGTACACAAAGGCCGTGGAAAAATTCAAAGACCATCCGGCCATTATCGCCTGGTATCTGGAAGACGAACCCCCAAAATGGGGAAAGCCGAGCAGCTGGAATGGATTTGATGAAAACACGATGATGGATATTTACAAGGCCGTCAAGGCCCGTGATCCATACCGTCCCGCCATAGTCAACTGGAACGGCGCATGGAAAACAACTCCTTATGGCGGATATGAATGCACCGATGTCGTTTCGCATGATGATTATCCTTTTTCGGGGGATCAATTTGACCTGGAAGAACTGGTCCCAAGGGTCCGGATGCTCAATACTCCCAATGTCGGCCGAAAACCGGCCTTTATCTGGTTACAGGCTTATTACGAAGATACGCGCTGGTCCACCCCGGATGAGGTGCGGACGCACGCTTACCTGCAAATTATTTATGGCACCCGGGGTATTGGTTACTGGGGCCAGAAACCGGTCTATCCGCCGCTCTGGAAAGAGATGGGACAAATTAACAGCGAGACCCGGACATTGTGGAACGAGGTCTTTGCCAAGCCCGATAGCCGCCAATTGACATTGGCAAAGAATAACCAGCGAATTCATTACACGCTTTGGGAAAGCAACAACAAATACTATCTCATCAGCATTAACACGGATTCCAATCCGGTAAAGGTCTACCTTGATATGGCCGCCCTGGCCGGCCGCAAGGTAACGGGCAGCAGCCTGTTATTTGAAACGGGCGTTCCCGTGCTCAAGGATGGAATCCTGACCGACACCCTCGCGCCATTCCAAAGACGCGTGTATGTCTTCTGCCCCGAATGAAAAAGCCATTATCGCCTGTGAAGGTCATCCCGAGCGAGGTCGCGGGATCTCAAAAATGACCCAAATCTGCGATTTGGAGATTCTTCGCTCCGCTCTGAATGACCGGAAAATCGGTTTTCAACAGCCACTATAGACCGGACCGTTACCAAATTGATTGTCCGTTACACGTTCAGACTTCCTGATCCCGACGGAAAACAATATGGCACATTTGCCACGATTCCATGGAGGGCGACGGGTTTACCAAGCGTTTCGCATGGCCTCCGTCGCCGCGATCCCTGGGCATCACCACCGAACCACCTGCAAAACACCTCTGTGCGGCCATTCCTCCCAATGGCGCGCCAATCCTCTTCTGACCGGATTCTGTCGCATATAGGAAAGCTTCTCCGTGTAATGATCCGCATCCCGCATCTGGGTGTCCCACACATCCATCTGCCACTGGCCATTCAATGCAGGAAGATACTGACTAGCCAAGCGCTTCCAATAACGGCACCACCGTTTCACGCTCTCCGGATGTGGCACACCGGGCACGCAGAAAAAATGGAGGTGATCCGGCATGAACATAAACTCGCCCACCCGCCATTGACTCGCCTCCTGCCACGCCATCTGAACGGCCTGCACGGATGCGACGTTGTTGAGGAGTGCGCCCCGATTCAGAATGCACACCGTACAGAACAGAACGACCGGATCGTTGAAGCGTTCAACAGCCGCATGATGTGCAGGATATTGCCGATTTGGTAACGGATGTATGGTTTTACCGTTCTTTATCATAAAATTCTATCAATCACCGGCGGTCGTGGCCGACCCGCCCTCCATATAATGTGCTAAATCATTTTCCGGAAAATTTCCGAAAACATTAATAATTTCCACACGGGATCAGGAAGTCTGACATTATTTAATCGCCGATAAATCCACCGGCCCCATGACCCGGCGTTCGGAACATTGCCCCAGATTTTTGACGACAAGAGTCAGGGTATCCCGCTCAAGCCGGGCGGAAACGACGACAAACCGAGGGTCGCCCCCGAGTATATTGTCGCGGTAATAGCTGAGCCATTCCTCTTCCGCCCGTCCGAAGGAGCGGGCGACGGCGTCAAGCGTGCCGGGCATCAGCACATAGCTGTCGGCTTTCACGTTTTTCATATCGGTGCCAACCTCCCACTTGTCCTTGCTTCCCTCCATGCGCTTGAACCCCATCCAGAATCCGACGTCCGTGCTTCCCGCCCGGATCGCCTCCACCACTTCCTCCTCCATATCCGCCGGCCGGCGGTTCATTCCCCAGAGGAGCGTGACAAAGCCGCAATTACCCAATCTCTGGAGCGGTCCGCGGACACTGGACGGCGGCGCGACATACACCATGCCCCCAAGGAAATCGAAATCTTTGGCCAGGCGGACTGACCCCGTATCACCATCGCACCACCCTCCGACGGGGAGCCCCCGCGCGACGCAGGCCTCCCGAACCTTGCCAAGGAAAGAGAAAACCACATCCTTCCAGTAACTTTTCCAAAGCGCCGCAAATTCCACATCGGTGGCGGACGCCGAGGAGGGATCCTTATAGGCGGCTCCCTTCTTCTCGCAATACGCCCGGAATTGTCCTTTGCAATAATCACAATAGCAGGGATGCCGATCAAATTCAAAATTGTCGTCTAGGATAAGTCCGTCCAGTTTGTAGTTCCCCACGAGATTACGGACGACATCAAGGTTGCGTTCTTGTACTTTTGGATTGACTGGGCACAGCAGATCGCCCTTTGCCGGTTCCCCGTTTTTCTCAATCAGCGCCGGCGCGGTTTGGTTTATTTGCGGATATTTTTTCCAATCCAGATACAATCCGCCAATCACCTTGATCCCCCGCTTGTGGCACTCAACGATATACTCCGCCAGATAGTCGCCGGAATATTTGGCGACGTTGCCGCGGGGCGTGTCCCCGGGAATCCCCCGGTAGCAAATGCTTCCGCCGGGATACCGCAGGAGGGGCTGGACGACCGTCGCATGAAGCGCGGTCAGGAATTCCGCGGCCTGCGCGGGCGTCTCAAAGGCGTGGAGGAACTCGCCGCAGGGATTGTGCACCCACGTCTCCACGTTCCGCGCTTTGGTTAGTGGTTTATAGGCCACCCGCACAGTCGCCGTCTGGCCCGCGCCAATGGCCGTTACCGGCAGGGAGAGCGTCTTGAGGGAACCGACCGGCTTTGCAACAGGTGTCTCCACCGGCGTTCCATTCACGGAGACGGAAATGATTTCGGCGCGCCGCGGCAAACTTACCTTGATCACATTTGACCACGAACGCGGGGTCGTCCCCTTCGGAATAAGCCAACCAAGGAGATTTTCTAACATTTGGTCCGTTAGCTTGCGATCCGGGATAATGAATTTATATTGTTCCGGCGCAAATCCCAGCACGGCGCTCCGGCCCTTGCCATGCTCCTTGAGAATGCCGAGGCAGCGCCCCTCGGAATCCTTGGCCACCCTCAGTCCATCAACGTAGTCAAAAGCGACCATCTCGTGTCCATTCGTCCTCAAGGCTACATATCCGGACCACGGCGGAAAGGGCAGGTGACGTTCGCCAATCCCCTTTGTCAAAGGGCTTTCCAGAAGCGTCATTTCCCGGATATACACGCTGCGCGCGGCGCTTGCTCCGCAAAGCCGCAGCAACTCCGGACAAGTCCACGGCCCGCCCCAACTGCCGTACAACGCTCCGCCGTCCGCCAGGTAGGCTTTCAGGCCGGCCACCTGCGCGGGGGTGAAAGAGCGCTTGATATTCGTGGCCACAAGATCGTATTGCCCGAGTACTTTCGGATCCTCCAGGGCTGCCGGATCTCCCCACTCAACATCCATGCCCAGTTGGCAGAGCGCGCCATATGTGGCGCTATCATAGGACCAATAGGAATTTTCCGGCAACACCACGAGGGCGCGCATACCGGTAAACGGTGATTTCCCTTCTTTGGATGTTGTCCGGCACCTGCTATCCGACACGCGATGTTGGCATGAGGTTGTCGCCATCAAGATGATGGACATAATAAGCAACGCTGTTCCTGTTAAACCGCTCAATTTCATCATTCATTCTCCCCTATATGTTTGTTACAAGAGCCGATTCTATTTCCTGTTACCCCCTGAACTGGCGACGGTATGACGAAGAATGAAGCCATAGATGTCAGGGAAAAAGTGGTGAGGCATACCTACAATTTTAAATTTGAGCTGGTGTTTTCCCCTGGGGATAGCCAGCCTTCCCAGCAACAGGCGCTTCGGTTTTTCCCATCCACCAGTAAAACCCGTCACTCCCGTGAGTTTGTGTCCGGCGACTTCCAGGGTGAAGACGGCATCCTTTTGCTGGTCGTTGGCGCCCAGCTCCGCCACAACCTCGTAATGGCCCGATTTCCGGGCGGCAATATTCCAGACCAGTTCCGCGTCCAGGCGATAAAGGGATCCCATGGAGATGCGGCCGTTCGGAAACCTGTTTATGTGCTGAAGCGGCACGCCATTCCCCGCCGATATCCGGGCGTCTTCAGGCGACAGATGAACCGTCTCGCCCGGAATGATCTCTACCGTTCGGTGCTGTTCAGCCCGGATCGCCTTGAAATCTATTTCCGGCGGAGCTTTGAATCTGATTTTCACGATGGCGACCGAAGTGTTGGGAGGTTGGTCGGGAAGCCCCGTTACGGAAATTCCGTCCGGGCCGGACACGACCTTCAATGCCGTGGCGGAGCCAAGCAACGTGGCGCCGGCGACATTACCGGACAAGCGGGGCGCGAGCACCGTATCTCCATCAACCCATTGATGCAAATGAAGATAGACATCCCGGTCCCGAATGGTGGCAATTCCTATCCGGGGCTTGCGGAACGGTCCGGGGTCAAGCGGGAAAAGCCGGCACTCCTTCGTTCCGAACACTGCCTCGCCATTCACCCGCAGCCACTGCCCCATGGACCGCAATCGATCCACACACTCCGGACGGATGACGCCATCCGGCGCCGGCTCAATATTGAGAAGATAGTTGCCGCCGAAGCTTGCCATCCGGCTGAGCCGCCGGATGAGCGCCGGGGTGGACCAGAAATTTTCATTCACATAATACCCCCAGGAATGCTGGCCCATGGCATCGCAGGCTTCAATAAACGAATGCCGGTCATCAACCGCGTCGGGGATAAATCGTTCCGGCGTCACATAATCACCGCCGGTCTTTCCGGCCGACCACCAGGAATTTAACCCCCGGTCGTTGACAACGGCGCCAGCCTGGAGCTTGCGGATCATGTTCTTCATCCTGATCAGGAACGCGTCGTCAAGGCGAGGGTCCGAGCCGTCAAACCATACGCAGGCAATGGGACCATATTTGGTAAGCAGTTCCCGGAGCTGGGCTTCAACGTAACCGGGATAAGTCAGCGCTTCTTTTTTGCCTTCGCCGGGCTCCTGATAATGCCAGTCGGAGGCGGAGAAATACAAGCCAAGGCGCATCTGGCGCCGGCGGCAGGCGGCGGCCAGTTCTTTGAGCAGATCCCGTTTGAACGGCGTATTGGTGATTTTATACCGGGTGTAGGCGGAATCCCAGAGACAGAATCCTTCGCCGTGTTTTGAGGTCAGCACGATGTATTTGGCTCCGGCCGCCTTGGCAAGATCAACCCATTCATCGGCATTGAATCTGACCGGATTGAACCGGTGCATCATTTTTTCATATTCCGATCTTGGCCTTGTGTTCCGGCATGTGTTCTCGTTTTCGCCGGTCAGCGCGTAAAGGCCAAAATGCACGAAGAGTCCAAAACGCGCATCGGGGAACCAGTTCCGTTGTCCGTTGAAGCGGCCGGCGGCAAATGAGTTTTTTGATCTTTTCATTCTACGGCCTCCTTATTTCTGAAGATATGCATAACGGTAACGAAATGTTTCCGGCGGCGCAATACAAATTGCAGGCAGGTATGATGTCCGTCATTGAAAAAAAACGGACATGAAAAGAGCAGCGGGTTGTTCCCGGATTAACCCATTTTGCCATCCCTTTCAAAGATAGCAGCGTGCCTTTGGATTCAACCGCACCTGCCATGATTTATCCCCGCGCATGGCCTAATCCAGATACGACCAGAGCAACTTGCAGCTTTTGGCATTCAGGGTCTTTGGATCCTCAATGATGTATAGGTCGTTGCTCACATCCTTGATCAGGATCCGTCCGTTCGGCAAGGTTCTGGGGTGTTCGTCGTGTCCGGTGAGAAAATTACGGGGACCCGCATTGGTCTCAACCCGCCAGAGGAAAAGCTCCACCTGCCGTTCAATCGTTTTCACTTCCGTAATCCGCGGCACAAAGAATCCACTGTTCAGTTCCGCTTCAATCAGCTGCCGCTCATGGTCGTCAAGCTGCGCCAGGTTTTCAATGAACCTCAGTTCCCTGCCTTTGTCGTCGCGGAGGCTGATAAACTCTTCCCGGTGGGACCAGGGAAAGCAGCATGCCACGCGAATTGGTGTCTCGACCGCCATGCCGTCAGGCGCGTGCTGTAACACCAGCCGGCCGTCATCCCGGCGGAACAAATCAACCCGCTCCGCTTTTTCAGGAACAGTGTCATTTTTTTTCTGCATATTCTGATCTGCATTCATATTCGCTCGCTTTCCAAAAAGTCAAGATTGTCATTAATTTCCGACCAGCCGATACCTTTTAAACGGCAACATTGGCATGCAGTTCCACCTGGGTGCGATGCAGTTTTGCATACACGCCGTCGGACTTGGCCAGCAATTCCGCATGGGTGCCCTGTTCAACCAGCTTGCCGTTTTCAAGCACAAAAAGCCGATTGGCCGCGCTCAGGGTGGACAAACGATGCGCAATGGCAAAGGTCGTCCGGCCGGCCACCAGATGTTGGAACGCCTCCTGTATCTTTCTTTCGGTTTCCGTATCAACCGAGCTGGTTGCCTCGTCAAGCACCAGGATCCGCGGATTGTGAAGGATCGCGCGGGCGATGCTGATCCGTTGGCGCTCGCCGCCCGACAGCGTCTGGCCGCGCTCGCCGACAATCGTCTCGTACCCGTCGCGGAAACCGCAGATGAACTCATGCGCGTTGGCTGCTTTTGCCGCCACAATGACGTTCTTGAGCGAGACACCATGCGAGCCATAGGCGATGTTCTCCGCGATGCTCCCGTGAAAGAGATATGGCTCCTGGAGGACAACGCCAATCTGCCGGCGCAGCCCGGTCATCTCCATGTCCCTGATATCGCCCCCGTCAATGCAGATCCGGCCGCCCTTCACGTCGTAGAAGCGGCACAGCAGGTTCACTAATGTGGTTTTGCCGCTGCCGGAGGCGCCGACCAGCCCGATCATTTCACCCGGTTTGACCTCAAAGCTGACCCCCTTGAGCACATTGCGCACTCCGTCGTAGGTGAACGTGACATTTTCAAAGCGCACATCGCCCTTGAACGGCGGCGGCATTACTGCGGCCGGCTTGCTTACAATGGAGGGGGTGGTGTCCAGCACCTCAAAAACCCGCGCGGCCGACGTCGTCACCCGGTTGATCACGCGGCTCATCATCCCGAGGTGTTGCACCGGTGCCCAGAACATCCACATGTAGCCTATGAACGCCAGGAATACGCCCAACGGCATTCCTTCCGTTCCGTTGCTCGTGATGTTGCGGATGACGCGCGGCGCGCCGACTACCCACACGATCAGCGTGCAGGTGTGCATCAGCATCACTACCCCGGGCCAGAAGCGCGTCCAGTGCTTGTGCAGGATCTGCGCCTCCTCTTCCACCGCCTTGTTTTTCCGGTTGAAGCGGTCTACTTCCTTGTCCTCCTGCGCAAACGCCTTCACCACGCGTATTCCGGGAATGACATCCGACAATACCGCGGTCATCGCCGACCACTTGCGCCAGATCCGCATAAAATGCACCTGGATCTTGACGCTGTGTATATAAAACATCGCCATCATGAGCGGCAGCGGCATTATCACGAAGATCGCCAGCGACCAGTCTTGCAGGAACAGGGCGGCCATGACTCCGATCATCTGCAGGAGCGACATCCCAATGTCAATGATTCCGAATGAGATGAAGTCCCAGAGCCGGTCCGTGTCCGAGCTGACCCGGGCGATGAGCGTCCCCGTCGGCCGTGACACGAAGAACGACAAGCTGAGTTTCTGCATGTGGCTGTAGATATCCTCCCGCAGGCGCATGCAGATCTTCTCGCCCACGCTTGACATTATTCTCAGCCTGATAAAGGAAAATAATTCCCCAAGGGTATAGACGAGCGCCAGTCCGCCGATAACCAGCCAGAGCCAGTAGTATGGATTGCCCGCCTTGCCGTGCTCCAGCGGGCGGATGATGTCATCCACCAGCACCCGGGTCAGGTATGGCGGCAGAAGCTGGATGCACGCCAGCAACGCGGCCATGCTGAAGGCAAAAATTACCAGGCCCTTGTGGGGGAGCAAATACGAAAGCAGGCGCATCATGACGCCAAGCTTGGGCATGGACAACATTGCTTTTGCGTCTTCAATCGCCTTCAGCGTGGCGTCTTTGTATTCCTCGTCCGGGTCAATGTCTTCCGCAAGGTCATTGAGAGCGGTACCCTCCTTAAGTTGTTTACGTCTTTGCTCCGCGACAAACTGCACATTGCTCACCGCCCGGCTTTGCCGGCGGGAGAAACGCATCAATGCCAGGAGCTTGCCCGTTGTCCCGACAAGGTGCAGGGCACTGCTTGAAAGCCCGTCAAAAACCTCAAATTTCTCTATATCCAGCAGGGTAAAGGCCTGGAGTTCCCAGGCGTCCTTGTTTTGGCCGGGTATGGCTATGAACAGGTGTTTGCCCGCCAGAATCATCCATTGTTCGGCGAAGTGTTGCGTGCTGTCCAGGTCGCAGAGCGCGTAAGCGATAACCCTGTCCCCGGGATATTGCCGGAGTATCTCCTCCGCCAAAGGTCCCGGCAACCGGTCAGGCTGCCGCAAATAGTATTGAAATAAATCCCTGATCATAAATCTCTTTTCATAAAAAAATATTGCAACTGATTTTGTCAGTGAAGATAATGCGGTTTGCGGCCTTCCACGCGAATACGGTTTGATCCGCATTGCCGATAGACGGAAGGCGACATGCCTTCCGTCTGCCGGAAAGCTTTTGAAAAACTGTGCACCGTCTCAAAGCCGACTTGATATGCAATTTCGGAAAGGGACAACCCCGAGGATATCATTAAACTGCGCGCCGCGCGCATCCGGGCCTTGCGCAGATAGGCGCGCGGCGAACGGCCGAAAACCTCGCCGAATACCTGGCGGAAATGACTTGGCGACAATCGGCAGCGTCCGGCCATTTCCCGCAAAGCGATGCGTTCCTGACAATGTTTTGTGATCCAGTCCGCGGTTTGTTCCAACAATCCCATGCGGGCGGCATATTTTTCGTGCAATCGGCTCCGGCCGCGCAAGATTTCCGTTATAACCTCCATCATCAAACCCGAGGACCTGAGCGCGGCAAAAGGATGCGCGCGCGCCGCTTCCAGGCATATTTCATGGAGCAGTTCACTGACCCGCCCATTGGTATAACTCCGGATCCGCCCTTTCAACGAAACCAGCAGGGGATGATGGACCGGTTCGTGCCGGAGGGGGGCGAAATCGGCCAGGTCGGTCATGCCGCCGGGAATGGAAAAATCCCAATGGGACAGCTGCGGCCGGTAGACCAGGTCAAAATGGACATAAGGGCAAACCATGCCGGGCGGGTAACCTTCCATGCTGTGTTCGGTATCCGGCGGGACCCAGAAAAGATCGCCGGGCTTGACTTCATAATTTTTGCCGTCAACCATGAAATGGCCATGACCTTCGTCGATATGAACAAGCAGGTAATCCAGCAATTTCCGGTTTTGAATTGCCCAGGCCGGCCGCCGGGCATCGCCGCAATGCCTGACATACGGCCGCAGAAATGCCAACAGTTCTACGCCCGGTTCATGCCCGGGAATGGGGCTTTGATTGTCGGAAACAATTTTCATCGGCGATTGGGATAAATCTTCGGCGGTTCACCCAAAGACATCCTGGACGTTTTCCGCTATATTTTCAATGATAAATTATTATTAATTCAGGAGGAAAAAATATGGCGAAATATTCATGCCCCAAGCCCGCCGACGCGCATCCCGATTTCAATAATCTGCTGAAAGTGCTGCGCCGTCAGAAACCGGACCGGACCGTGCTTTTTGAATTTTTCCTGAATGATCCGCTCTATCGCGTGCTGGCGGGCGCGCAGGCGGGAAAATTCAACGCCGCCGATCCTTATGATAAGATGCAACTGGTAATTCAAGCTTATCGTAATGCGGGCTACGACTATGCGCCGGTCCCCGGCTCCAATTTTGCCTTTCCATCCGGAACGCATCAGCAGATTGCAACGCGTTCCTTGAACGAAGGCGGCATAATCAAAGATCGCCATGGTTTTGAAGAGTACCCCTGGCCGGAACCGGACAATTTTGATTGCGACCTGCTCGCCCGCCGGGCGGATGACCTGCCGGACGGCATGCAGTTCATTGTTTATGGACCCGGCGGCGTTTTGGAAAACGTCATTATGCTGGCGGGTTTTGACAACCTCTGCTGGCTGATGGCGGATGACCCAAAATTGACCATGGAAATTTTCAATGCCGTGGGCAGCCGCCTCTTGAAATACTATCAAAAGGCATTGCCATACGCGACGGTGGGCGCAATCATCAGCAACGACGACTGGGGATTCAAGACCCAACCGATGCTGTCGCCGGCGGACATGCGCAAATATGTCTTTCCCTGGCATAAGCAAATCGCGGCCGCCGCGCATCATGCCGGCAAGCCGGCCATTCTCCATAGCTGCGGCAACCTTGATTCAGTCATGAACGACATCATTGTTGACATCGGTTATGACGCCAAACATTCTTATGAAGACGCGATTAAACCCGTGGAAGAGGCTTATGAGGAACTTCACGGAAAAATCGCCGTCCTGGGGGGAATTGATGTTGACTTCATCACCCGTTCCACCCCCGATCAGGTATATCGGCGCTCACGCGCCATGCTTGAGCGGGCGGACGCGCGTGGCGCTTACGCGCTGGGAACAGGCAACAGCGTGCCAGAATTCATTCCGCACGAGAATTACTTCGCCATGCTGGCCGCGGTGAAGGATTTTCCATTCAGGAAGTGAAGTTGCCCAGCGGCAGCCGCATTGGCAGTCGCCAAAGTTAGCCGCAGGGGCAGCCATTCAGTACCGATTGGCTGCCAAATTCCGCCGCAACGGCACACCGGTCATATTTCAGAAAGGATTCTGCTAAAACTTGTCTAGTGCCAAGCAAGATCCGTATTCCGCAAGGATTATCCGGAGAATCCAAAAACATTCGGCGAGCATTTATGGAAAGCCCGGATTGATGCCGGGCTTTTGATTAAGGATTTGGCTAGGAAACTTAGGGTTACAGAAGATACAGTGATTAATTGGGAGGTTAGGGGAATGAGGCCAAGGCCGAAGGCAAAGGCGGCGTTGACGAGGATGTTTTCAAATGCTATCTGCAAATCTATTTGCATATAGCAGGGCCATACGATATGACTATACTATGTTAATTTAAAGTAATAGGAAAATATTCATGCTTGATCTAATAAAACTAAAACCGGAAATTGAACGTGTTTGCCGGCTATTGCCGGTAAACGAATCCGAATCGAGGAAGACCGTGAACGGTCAGGCGGAATACCGCAGCATGCACATCGGGGATCTGATTGCTCCGGAATCCGGCGTTTCCGCCAATTATGTCTGTTGCCGTCGCGGCGTTGCCGAGACACTGCCGCCCGATTTGCGCGCGGGCAAGGACGCGGGCGGAGGAGTCTTTCCGGCGGAAGGGCGTCTGTGCGGACAGAACACCTTCGGCTGGAAATGGACGACGGTCCTCAACGTCGGCATCGACATTGTAATCAATCTGCACGCGCGCTGTTTCATCGATCGCATCCGATTCTCGCAGGAAACCGGATCCGCGCTCGCTTCCGTGGAGATACTCAAACAGGAGAAGAAGGACTGGCTTTGCGTAGGTCGTCTCATAGGAGGCGATGTGCACAGACTTGTCGAGGCGATGCTCACGGTACCTGTCGGGGATTTCGCGAGCCGGATCGTCGTTCGTTTGAACGCTTGTTTCTGCGATATCGCAATCAAAGACCTCGCCATCATAGGCGCCGGCGGCGAAGGACCGGTTCCCTATCCAATACCGGTGTCGGTAGGTGCGATTCGCCGGAAGCCGATGCGGATTGAATCCTTCAAGCAGATTGCCGTCAGTTCGGACGCATCGGCGGACACCGAATTCGCCGCTCAGCTCCTTTCTGAGAAGCTCGCCGAGGACCATGGGAAGGCGCCTCCGGTTGTGCGCGGCGACAAGGTGTGCGGGAGATCCATCATCATCGGGAAGCCTGACGAGCGCCTCATGCTCGGCGGAGCGCCTTATGCGCCGCTGCGCAAAGAAGGTTATCGGATTGAAACGGGTGCGCACGCCGTCTGCACGGCCGGCGACCGGCGCGGTCTCATCTACGGTGTGGAGACCATCATCCAGCTTCTGAAAACCGGCGCTCTGCCGTTTTTGTTGATTGAAGACTATCCCCGCATGGCTTTCCGCGGCGTGCACATCGGCCTGCCGCCTCGCGAGGAAATTCCTTTCGTGAAACGGCTCATCCGGTATGTCCTCGCCCCGATGCGCTACAACACGCTCTTTATCGAGTTTGCCGGCGGGATGCGGTCTGACCGGCGACCGGAGATCAGCGCTGCGTGGGAGCAGGCGAATGCCGACGCGGAGAAAGGTCTGTGCCCACCCGTGCCGCATGCCAAGATGGGGGCCGGCGGGAAATGCCTCGAGAAGCACGAGGTCCGGGACCTCGTCGCCTACGCCCGGGCCTATGGCATGGAAGTGATCCCGGAGGTGCAATCCCTGGGCCATGTGCAATATCTGACGCTCGCCTACCCCGAGATCGCCGAGAGGGAGGAACGAATGGGGTGTGCGGACGAAATCGACCTGAAGAAGGCGGACCCCACGCCCGATGCTTTGTACCCGCACTGTTATTGTCCATTGCACGAGAAAAGTTACGAGGTGATCTTTGATGTCATTGACGAGATCGTGGAAACGGTGAGGCCGGAGCGATTCGTCCACATGGGGCACGACGAGGTTAAACAGATTGGCGTCTGTCCTCGGTGCCGGGAGAAGGCTCCGGCCGATCTGTTCGTGCTGCACGCCACGAGAATGCACAACCGCCTGCGCCAAAAGGGCCTCGGCATGATGATCTGGTCCGACATGCTGCAGGACTCGTACAAGACTGCGCCAGCCCTGGATCGCATCCCTAAAGACATCGTCCTGCTCGATTTCATCTGGTACTTTCTTCTCGACAAGGACATAGAGGATCGGTTTCTCTCGCGCGGCTTCAAGGTGATGATGGGCAACATGTATTCAAGTCACTATCCGAGATACGAGACGCGCATCTCCAAGCCCGGCATGATCGGCGCCGAAATATCGACGTGGCTGCTGCCGAGCGAGAAGAACTTCGGCCGCGAAGGCAAGCTGTACGACATGTTGTATTCGGCGAACATGATGTGGTCCTCAAAATATGACGGTTCCGCGCGGCTGGTTTACGATCGCATGATAGGCGGTCTCGTTCCCGGGATCAGAAACCGACTTCACGAACGCGCGTATCCATCGCAAGGCAAGGAGAAGAAATGCATGCCGATCCCGTTTCGCCCGGGCCAGGCAAGCGTTCCTGCTGAGCTTGTCGCCGCCCTTCCGCCGGCGGGAACGCAGGTGCTCGGCGGCATCCCGTTCAAGTTTCAAGGCGTGATCACGGTGGCGTCGGCGAGCGCGAGAGTGCGGATGCCCGTGGCATGCCGAATCGCCGTGCGGCGCAAGGCGCACAGTATCGTCTTTCTGCATGCGGCGGGCAGGAATGCCGAGCGTATCCCGTGGCAGCCGCTGAAGGAAATCGGAAGTTACACGATCGACTACGAGGACGGCGGTTCGGCTCAGGTCCCGATCGAATACGGCGGGGGGATTGGCGAATGGAGCCGGCGATATGCCGACCCCCTCTCAAGCGAGTATTACCGCCATCAAGGGTACATCGCAACCTACTTCGCCGACCCGCTCATCCAGTCCAAGACCCCCGCCGGCGGCGATGTGACGATCTACGGCTTTGAATGGATCAACCCCCGTCCGGATACTTCGATACGCGCCGTGACGCTGCGCGCCTGCGGGAACACGGATGCCGCGGTTTACCTGGTGGCGATGACCGCGGTGGTCGCATCGCGCGCATAGCCGGAACTTGCAACCATGAACGATGAACATCAGATGACACGCGAGCGAGCGGTGGACACCGTGCAGGTGGGTATCGGGACGAAGGAAGCACGCGGCTTTCATTTTTTTGTAATCCCTCGGTTATAGGGGCAAACCCGCAATTCTCCCTGTAACTGCGAACGTGTGAAACAATCAGAATTATCGCGCCAACGAGGTGGCGCTCCTACAAAAAAACCACAAAATAATGAAAAACGTAGGAGCCTCGCCCCGCCGAGGCGATTTCCGCCATTTTTTTCACAGCTTCTCCCCATTACATTTTTTTCGCATTTTTTTGCTTGCCAAGATGCAAATGCTATGAGATATTATATCCATATATAAATAATTATTAGGATATTTTATCCTTATATGAAGAAATCTTACCAGCGCTCCCTGCAAAAAACATCGCGCTCCGGCGGTTGCCTGATGACCATCGCGACCTTGTATCCCCAGTTGACGCGTCGGGAAAAGCAAATTGCCGACTATATTCGTTCCGATAATTCAATCATTTACCAATCCATCACGGAGTTCATCCGCCGCAGCGGGGTTGGCTATGGCACCATGATGCGGTTTTGCCGGCGGTTAGGCTGCGCGGGATTCCAGGAATTTAAGATTCGCATGACGCAGGACCTGGTCCAGCGCCAGCCCAGTTCATCGGCCGGCAATAATCCGCTTGATGCCATGGCCGCGCGGGTGCAGGCCGAAATCAGCGATACACTGCATTTCCTTTCCATGCCGCAGGTGGCCAAGGCGGCCCGGGCATTGGCCGGCGCCCGCCAGGTCCTGGTTGCCGGCTGCGGCGGCTCGGCCGTCACCGCCCATGAAATTGAATATCGGCTGAACCGGATGGGCATTCCGGCTGCGGCTTTCGCCGACAGCCACATGCAACGAATCCGCGCCGCGATGCTGTCGGCCCGCGATGTCGCCTTTCTTGTATCCGCCAGCGGCAGCACCAAGGAAATTCTCGCCGGCGGCGCGCAGGCCAAGCAGAGCGGCGCCACCGTCCTGGGGCTGACCCACTTTGCCGAGTCGCCCCTCGCCTCCCTGGCCGACATCATGCTGGTGGCGGTCTCCCATGCCGATCCCCTGCAGGCTGAGATAGACTCAAAAATCACCATTGATTTCGTCTTGGACGTGCTGTTCCAGCAACTGGCACAGATCAAGAAAGATTCTTCGCGTTGCATTGCAAAAACGTATCAATCGGTGGCGGACCGTCAATATTGAGGAAACAAATTTTATGCGGCATGTCATCAGCGTTGATCTGGGCGGGACATGGATGCGCGCGGCCATGGTTTCATCGGACGGGACCTGCACCGCGATTGCGCGCATGCGGACGGATCGTCATCGCCCGGGCGAAGCCATCCTCAACGACCTGCTCAAGATTATTGATGACGCCAGGCGCCAGGTCCCGGGAATGACAGATAACATTGAGGCGGTGGTTTTAGGCATACCGACCACGCTGGATGAGGACGGAGGGTTGGCGCTCAGCGATAATTTGCCGACCCTGTCCGGATTCCCCCTGGTCCGCCATTTGGAACACGTGTTTCATATACCGGTTGCGGTATTTAATGACGCCAATTGTTTCACTGTCGGCGAATGGTGGCAAGGGGTGGGAAAAGGAACCCGTAACTTCTGCGGCATTACCCTGGGGACGGGAATTGGCGCAGGGCTGGTGATCAACGGTAATCCATATAATGGAAGTCATGGTTGTGCCGGAGAAATCTGGAATTCGCCGTGGATAACAGGCCGGGTTGAACAATACGCCTGCGGCCAGGCAGTTGAATCCGAATATGAAAGACGAAGCGGACAACGGCTGAATGGGACCCAAATTGCCGGACTGGCTGAACATGGCGATTCCACCGCAATGAACGTCTATTCCGATTTCGGGACATCCCTGGGACAGGTTCTTGCGTTTATAATCAATGTGATTGATCCGGAAGCGGTTGCCGTCGGAGGCGCCGTGGCTGAATCATTCAAATTCTTTTGCGGCACTTTAAGGAAAACCATTGCCGCCAACACGACCTCCGGAGCAAATGTCCGCGTGGAACAATCGCGGCTTGGCGAAAAAGCGGCATTGATCGGCGCCGGCAAGCTATTCTGGGGTAATCAATAATGAATCGTATTTCCTTCAAAGACGGCCAAATATGCCGGTGGAATCCTGCTGCGGGATTCAAATTAGATGGGCAGCCGATCTATATCGTTGGAGTTAATTATGTGGCGCGGCATGTCTGCACAAATTTCTGGGAAGACTGGCGTCCGGAAGTCATCAAGACCGACCTGGACCGGATCGCCACCGCCGGCTTGAACGCCGTCCGCATCCCGGTCCATTGGGAATATGCCGAGCCGGCGCCGGGAAAGTTCCGGCCCGAGATATTTTCCCGTTTTTCGGTTTTGTTAGATATGGCGCGCGAGCGCGGATTGTTCGTCATGCCCTGGTTTCTGGTCGGCGTCGCTACCCGGGATTACGATGTATCCTGGCGAAACGGAGAGAGTTTTTTCTCGGAACGAATGACCGACTTGGCGGCGCGGCATATAACGGCGTTTGTGGAACGGTTTAAGGACAGGCCCAATATCCTTTGCTGGGATATCTGCGACGAGCCGGAATGGTATAGCCGTCATCCCGGGGCTGACCCGCTTCCCTATAATACGGACCGTTTTCATCAATGGCTGGAGCGCCTATATCGCGCGATCAAGGCGGCCGATCCGCTGCGCGCCGTCACGCTGGGTTTCGGGCACATTGCCACCGGCAATTACGGCATGGACATCCGGCGGGCGGCACAAATACTGGATGTCATGGCCATCACGGCTTATTCCCAGCATATTACGGAAGATCTTCTGCATGGCTTCCGAAGCGCCTGGTTCCTTGGCTGGTCGCTGCGCTTCAATGACTGCGTGAACAAAGGCGTATTCACCTGCGAGGCGCCGGGATGGAGCGATATTGAAGCCTCGGAGGAAAATATCGGCGCTTATTATCGCGTGTGTCTGTTTAGCAATCTGGTTAACGGTTCGCAAGGCGTGATGCCCTGGGTTTGGAACGACTTTGATGACGCCATTCAGCATCTCCCGCCGATGGACAAATATACTATGGAAAAAAGATTTGGAATTGTCCGGAAAGAAGGAAGTTTAAAGCTGGCTGGTCAGGAACTGCAACGCTTTGCTCAATTTATTGCGGAATTCCCTCCTTCGGAATGGCCTTCGGTTTCGCCCGAAGCCGGTGTGTTGGTTCCGGTGCAGAACCCGCCTTCCGCTTATCAGGAATTCAGCCCCTTATTTCATCATTATATCTTCCTGCGCCAGGCCGGATTGAGAGTAAAGTATGTGTGGGCTGATGATCTTGATGATTTCAAAGGCAAGTTGTTATTTCTGCCCGACTCGTCGGGAATTCCATTGCTGACAGGGACGTGGTTGAAGCTCAAGACCTGGGTTGAACAAGGCGGGACGCTTGTTTCCACCAGCCGGCATACCAGTTCCATTTTCAACGCGTTGTTCGGCGTGGTCGTGGAAGGACGGTTTAATGTCGTTAACGATGTCGTTATACGGACGGATCGGTTGCAAAAGTCAGTCCAGAACCCACCCCGGCCTCCGGCCACCCCTCCATGGGAGGGGAACTTAAGAGGTTCAGGTGATCCCCTCCTTGGAGGGGTACGCGAAGCGGGGGGTGGGTTCAAGTCCGACAGGAAATTTTTTTTGCAATTAACTCAGAACTGTCAGAATGTGTTTACCGCCTGCGAAGGCCTGGTATTGCCGCGCGGTGGTGAGTATCTGCTGGTGAGTCCTGCCGGCGCCGGCGTGCTCAGTCGCGACAAGGCCGGCCAACCTTTGGTTACACGGCATGCGTTGGGAAAAGGATTTGCCTTTTTTATGGCCTATGCGCCGGAACAGGCATTGCAAAAAATCCACCCGGAAGCGCTTGGAACGCATGGAATACATCACTTTTTCAGATTTTGCGCGGCTAGCGCCGGATTGTCCTGTCCTTTGAACTGTCCGGACCCGCGGATTGAACTTGACGTGCGCCGGCATGCGGATGGCCGTCTGCTGGCGGTCATGATCAATCACAGTAGATTTCCTATTCAAACCGAATTGGTGAATAACGTCAGCGGCGTCAATGAACCGGTCAAGCTTGATGGAAACGGCGTCCTATGGCGAGTGCTGAGCAGTAAATAATAACATAACATATGAGGAGAGCGTTCCATCCGCCGCGGCGGACTTCGTTATGAAAGAAACCCTGGCTAGTCGTAGGGCAAGCTTTTACTGTTTGTCATTCCCGATTTAATCGGGAATCCAGAGTTAGAAAACATGGAACTGGATTCCCGCCTGCGCGGGAATGACAGATCGAAAAATTGCCAAAGTCGTAATTTTTGCATAAACAACTAACCCTTCCCGCATGACGGGAAGTTTCTGGAGGAGATAATCATGGAGCAGAAAAAAAGCGAGTTTCTCGCCGAAATCGTGGAGCAACCCCAGGCATTGAAAAATCTGGTTTCATTTTATAAAGGCGAAGGCCGGAGTTTGCTTGATAACTGGGCAAGACAAATTAAGAAATCAAAGCACGTCGTCTTTTCGGGAATGGGCACCTCTGAGTTCGCGCCGGAAATGATTCTGGCGGACTTGGCCCAAAACGGAATTGCGGCCATGACGATTGATGCCGGCGAATGGCTGCATTATCCCCGGCCTTTGAAAGGCTTGCCGGTTTTGATCAGCCAATCCGGTGAAAGCGTGGAAACCCGCAAGCTGGCGGAACGCCTGCGGACGCCCTTTGTCGGCTTGGTCAATAACGCTTCCAGCCTGATCGGACGAAAAGCAACTCTGACTCTGTTGATGTGCGCCGGGGAAGAAGCCGCCATATCCACCAAGACTTATGTGAACACCTTGGGCGTTCTCTTTTTGATGGCCAAAGCCATCCGGGGAAAAAAAGACGTTGATGCAGGATTGAATGCCCTTATGAAGGCCACGAAGTGCATGGGCGAATATGATCTAAAAAAAATCAAGGAAGCGACTTCGGTGCTGGCAGATGCGCACTGTATCCAATTTGTGAGCCGGGGACCGGCCATGGCAACGGCCAAGCAGACGGCTTTGACGTTCATGGAGGGCACCCGGTTGTCCACGACCGCGTTGACCGGCGGCGCGTTCCGTCACGGACCGTTTGAACTGGCGGGCAAAGGCCATTATGTTGTATTTGTTGTGCCATGTGGTTTGACACATGACATGCTGTCGGCCATGGCGGTTGAGACGGCAGGAAAAGGAAGCCGGGTAGTTGTAATAACCGATGGTCAGATGCAGGCCAGGGCAAATTTGCGGGTTCTGCGCGTGCCGCGCCTGGGGGAAGGTTTGTTTCCAATTGCCGCCGCCATGACCCATGAGTTGTTGCTTTATGAAACGGCAAAACAACGCGGTATTGAGGCCGGACGATTTCGTTACGGAACAAAAATCACAACAAGGGAATAAGGCGAATAAAACCGGTTTGTAAGGAGGGGTAACAGAATGGCGCAGGTGACTAAAACAAACGGTTGGAGCAATATCTTCCCAAAAACCGATCTGAGCGAGCACCTGAAAACACAAAAACTGCTGGAGGCCTGGTATCTGCTCTCCGGCCATGACTGGGCCGTATTGGTGGACACGGTCAAACCGCGGGTCTTCAAACTCTTTGCCTTCGGCAAGTATGGCACGCTCCAGCAAATGCTGTATGATGTTGAATGCTTCCAGGAAGCGGGCTGGGGCGGCATCCGTCCGTTCTATTTAAAGGACAACAAACGATTTACACCGCTCAAGGACAAGCCCTATATATTTGAAGATACTCCCAGCGAAGCCATCCATTTTGAACCGGGGATTCCCAGGCTGTCAATGCGCGGAATTCAGGCGTTTGACCCCGAACTTGTCCCCGGCGGACGCATGGATATGATCGTGACGGCCGAACCGGACGCGCTGGTAATGGAATACCGCGCTCCGGCCGACGCGGACTCCGGCGGGCTGGAAATAGATTTGTATCCGCTCTATACCGACTATCAAACGGATGGATGGAAGATCCCGGAACTGCTGGATTATTATTGCTGGGATTCACGCCACCATAATCCGGCCGGCAGATTCACGGAAGAGGTTTCGGACAGAATCGTGCTGATAGACCGTCATGGCCGGATGCCCCGCCTGACGATTGAAGCGCCGGGCGTGACGTTTTCCCTCTCGGCGTTCTGCGATGCCGAGCGTAATGACGCGCACCGTCTTTTGCTCTCCACGCGCGGAGGCGTAAGCAGTCGCGCGCGGTTCATTCTGGATATGAATCCGGTTGTCGTTCACACCCCGCCCATTGTTCCCGCCGACCAGCCCCATTGCATTGAGATTTCCTGCGCTAGTCGTCCGCGTGTTCAGGCGGCCGGGCAGGAGTGGCCGGTGCAACCGGCCGGAGAAAAATGCTGGACCAGTGAGATTCGGTTGCCGCACGGCGTATCGCGGCTCATCGTGGAAAGCGCTGAGGGCGTCAGCGACCGGACAATCACGGCGGTTGGCAATATTCCCGGATGGATTGAAAAAATGGGGCGGGCTGCCGCCGGATGCCTGTGGCCCGATGGCCCGGTGGCCGACCTAGTGCCGCAGCAAATTGATGTCAAGCGATTGATTGGGAAAGTGAGGGGGCGGTATGGCAAGAGCCAGAAGAGCGTGGCCTATTGCAGTCATAACCCGCGCGCTTTGATGATCATCGCCGCCGCGGCGCGACAGACCGGCGACAAATCTCTTTTGTTACGGGCGTGGAAGAGCATTAAAGCAATGGTTCGTCTGGCACACAAACATGATGATGGCGCGCTGGTATTGCCAATCTTCATCTATCCAGACGGAACACCCGGTTATCTTGATTCCACCCGGCCCTCTGATCCGGTCATTGCCATCCGTTCCATCCTCATGATCCGATCCGTGTTCCTCCAGCGGAATGACAAGGCGCTGGCCGAGGAAGCCTTGAATTACGCCTGCGGCTTCGCGCGCACGCTGCTCAAAATGGCCGGACCGGACGGGCAACTGGAGGCGCGCTACCGGTATCCAACCCTGGAAATGACCGCCCGCGCCCAGATTCCCGGCCGCGGAACGGTCAACAACTGGGTCACCAATATCTGGGATCTGGCGGAAATTCTCGCCGCGCGCGGCGATGCCCTGGCGGAGCCGCTGCGCGCGCTCTGCGTCAAACACGCCGACCTGCTCATCGCCAGCACACCATCCGTCCTGCGGCTGGCCGGCGGCGGGGAGGATGGTCCCAACAACTCGGACGCGCTCAACGCGGCGGCCGGCTTTTTCCTGATAAAACATCTGGCCTCGGATGAAAAGATCTGGGCGGAACGCACCCGCGAAGCCTTCCTGATGGCCGCCCTGAACAACACCATCCTGCACATTGACCAGCCGCAGAATTACTTTTTCACTTTTGACTGGACCGAGAGCATCTGGCATGACGGCCCCATGAACGTAATGAGCAAAGGCGGCATGCATGACCTCACCAGTTGCGACGTGGGACTTGCGCTTGCGCATTATCTTGACGACGCTTTTGCGCGCGACATGTGCGCATACCAGTTCCTCGCGCGGCTCGTGGACGGCGTGTATGAAAACGGCGTGGTGCTGAACCGCGTGACGGCCATGCCGAACTTCCAGTACGTCAAGACGGATTTTACCGAGACGCTCAATTTCGGCGCCGTTGGGGTTTATGCGTTCTATCAAGGAATACGCTTTGCACGGATGCCTGGTATGGATAGGCAACGCGGGTGAAAAATGTGGCTACGCAAGCAAGAAACTAACCATGAGTTCTACATCAACTCAAGATATCATTCGCAATTTGATGCCATCGGCGCCGGCGCACCGGCCTTCCGCGTCAAGCAGTTTATCGATGCGTATTGGCACTGGAGTTGGGCGCCGAAAATCATGGACCGTTGGGCGGGGCTCGCGGATGACGAGATGGCAAGCCATTCCATGCGGGTTGAAGTGGAAGCTATTAAACTCAATGACCTTGTGCTGGCCGGACTGCCGGGGGAAAGCATGACCGAGACCTGTCAGTGGCTGAGGGCGCAAAGCGCGGGGCAACGGCTGATAGTCTTGGACCAGGTCAACGGTTATTGTGCCTACCAGACGACGCGGGAACAGTATGATCTGGGCGGCTACGGTTATGCGTGCAGTTGCCTGTCGCGTGATGCGGCAGATTTGACACGCCGGCAGGCCTTGGAGGTGATCCGCTGTGTCGGCGGAATGCTTTTTTAATTTAACGTATAGGAATTTAAATATTACTCCAAAATGCCATCCGCCACTGGTGGACTGGATTCCCGCCTGCCCGAGCGTCGGCCAGGGCTTGCGCGGGAATGACAGAAAGGGTCCCGAATAAAAGTTACCGCCTCTGGCGGTCTAATAATAAGATTAACTATCTGGCCTTTGCGGAATTTTCAAGAAGTCCTCTTCTATCTTTGGAAGAATTTGAAACAAAATACCGGAATAAACTGGGAGCACAAAGGTGGAATACGGATTAAGAGAAATATGGACCGACCGATGAAAAAACCGTCTTCTTCCATAACTCCTGCGGACCGGTTCCGCCGTGCGCTGACCTTTGAACCTCTGGAACAGGTTCCCACGTGCGAGGTGTGGTTCGCCCATGGCGAGGAGTTGCTTAAACGTAAACTGCCGGCCGCCGAAACCCTGCGCGCGGATCCGGCAGGAGCCTGCCGTTTGTTTGCGGAGGCGTATGCGGAAGTGGCCGCCGGTTTGGAACACAGTGTTTTCTCGCTTTATGAGACGCCTTTCCATGATTCCAAGTTGACCGGACAGGTTGTCGCTTTGTTCAAGACGGCAACCAAAGGAACAATTCTGGTGCAAGCGCTGGTCGGCGGCGGGGAATCAACTTTTTCGCTTAATTGCGATATGGGCGCCGGAAAGGATGCGACTGCCTTTGCCGCGGCGCTTTACGAAAAACCGGACGAAATGCACGGGGAAGCGCGCCAAAGACTGGAACGGGCGAAGGAAAGAATTAAATGGATGAAGGATAACGGCATTGATGTGGTGGGATTCTCAAACGATTACGCCTTCAATAACGGCCCTTTTATTTCTCCCCGGCATTTTCGCGAGTTTATCACGCCCTATTTGCGGGAACAAGTGCAGTTTGCGCGCGAACTTGGCCTGCTGACATATCTTCATACGGATGGCAATATTTTGCCGATCCTGGAAGAACTTGCGAGCTGTGGTCCACACGCCTTCCAGTCAATTGATCCGACCGGCGGATTGGACCTGGCCGAAGTCAAGGCCCGGTTGGCTCCTCATTGTGTGGCCGTGATCGGCAATGTCAACTGTGACGTGCTTGAGCGCGGCGCCGAAGAGGACATCCGGGCGGAAACATTGCGGGCCATGACTGAGGGCAAGCCCGACGGCGGTTTTGTCCTTTCTTCCGCCAACTGTATATATCCGGGCATTCCTCTTGCCAATTACCGGATAATGTTGGAAGTTTGGCGCAAGGAGCGATATTATGAAGGATAACGAACCATGACTGAGATTAAAGTGCAGGCTGATATTGTGGTGGCCGGCGGGGGCCTGGCCGGAACTTTTGCCGCCATTGCCGCGGCGCGCCTGGGATGCCGGACAATCCTGATCCAGGATCGACCGGTGCTTGGCGGGAACGCCTCAAGTGAACTTCTGGTGGGAATTTCCGGCGCGGACTGCTCCGGCAGCGCTTTGGCGCATTACGCCAGGGAAACAGGTTTGATAGACGAATTCGCATTGGAGTTGCTTCATCGGTCCTCAAATTTTGCAAGCTCCGGTCCCCTGCACAGTGTGATCCTATGGGAAATGGCAAAAAAAGAATCCAACCTTTCCCTCTACCTGAACACTTCTGTCCGCGGGGTAAAGAAGGATTCCAACGGAAGCATTGCTTCTGTTTCAGCAAGCCAGATTTCCACGGAAAAGGATTTTGTCTTCGCGGGCAGGATTTTTATTGACTGCACCGGCCATGGCACCCTGGGATTTCTCGCCGGGGCGGAATTCCGGATGGGGCGCGAGGCAAGGACTGAATTTCAGGAATCCATGGCGCCGGAGGTTGCCGACAACAAGACCATGGGAAATTCCTTGATCTTTTTTGCCCGGGATATGGGAAAGCTTGTTCCTTTCATCCCTCCGCCATGGGCGCGTAAATTTCCGAAAGACGAGGATTTACCCTTTCGGCATCCCGGCAGGGAAAAGATTGACCAGGAAAGCGATGAAATCTGCGGCTTCTGGTGGATTGAATACGGCGGGGAAAAACATACCATTGAGGACGCGGAATTCATTCATGATGAACTGTTGAAAATTTTGTTTGGTGTCTGGGATCACATGAAAAACACGGGGGATCATGGCGTTGCGAACTACGCCATCACCTGGATTTCTCCATTCCCTTCCATGCGCGAAAGCCGGCGGCTCATGGGCGACTATATCATGAATGAAAACGACGTGCGGGAACGAACAGTCTTTCCGGACAGGGTTGCCTACGGCGGATGGCCCATTGACATTCATCCGCCGGGGGGCATATATGCCAAGGAACCGCCCTGTACGCACGAGTTCCTGCCAAGCCTATGCAGTATTCCCTTGCGTTCACTTTACTCAAAAAATATTCCCAACCTGCTGTTTGCGGGGCGCAATATCAGCGCAAGCCATGTGGCGCTGGGAACCGTGCGCGTCATGGGAACCTGCGCCGTGATGGGCCAGGCCGCCGGGACCGCGGCGGCATTATGTGTGCAGCATAATGCGCGCCCGCGCCAGCTTGGCGAACAACATATCCGCCCGCTGCAACAGCTGCTGCTTAAGGACGGATGTTATATTCCTGGCGTCAGGAACGAAGACCCGCGTGATCTTGCCCGATCCGCCACCGTTACCGCTTCCAGTGAATCACAATTAGCCGTCAGTCAAATAGATGACTGGTTGGAACTCACTCATCCCTCCGCGCAGATATTCCCGGTGAGCGCCGACCGGATTGACACAATAGCGCTTTATCTCAGGTCGGCTTTGAGCGACACAATCAAGGTGCCACTGGCGTTAAGTTCAGCGGAATCAATCAATGACTTTACCAATGGTGTTGCGCTTTGCACTGCGACAGCCATCATATCCCAAAAGACGGAGTCATTGGTTGAATTTGATATCCATGCCAAAGTAACGCCAAACCATTTCTATCGCATTAATCTGCCGGCATTACCCGGTATTTCCTGGGCCGTACAGCGAGTGGCGCCGTTGGGCATCAACCGGGCCATCCAAATCAAAACCCAAAGACATCAACCCGAATGGATTCCCTGCCGCCGTCTGACACCAGCAGGTTCCCGTGGCGCGTTAGTGTTTCGCCTGCAGCCCGTTAGCTATCCCTATTCACCGGCAAATATTATCAGCGGCGTTACTCGTCCGGAGAGCTGGACGCATATTTGGATTTCCAACGCCAAGGACCCCTTGCCACAATTTGTGGAATTGATGTTCCCCCGGCCCGTTGAGGTTTCCGGCATCCAGATCGTGTTTGATGACGATCTTGACACGAATATTTATTTACCACCACCCTGGGGCCGTTTGGGAAACGGTATTATAGAAACACTGGTCAAGGACTACCGGCTTCTAACGCCGGGTCCCGATGGATGGGAAGAACTGTTCGTCGCAAAAGACAACTACCAACGGCGTTGTGTACGCCATTTTAACACGGTATGTACGGACCGCCTGCGGCTGGAATGTCGCGCAACCCACGGCGCAGCCGAAATACGAATTTATGAAATCCGCGTTTGCGGTCCTGAAAAACCACGGCAAGACTTACCCGGGTAAGAATCTGTTTGTCGCAGGATGCCGCGCGGGGGACTTCATCCAGTTCATATATTTCTTGCTTGTCACCGTCCAGCAGGCGTAGTAGGTTTTATTTCGGAGGATGAGAACACCGTGTAGGTTCCCAGCCGCAGGCTGATCCGCCGAAGCCCTGCACGAAGGTGGAAACTCCCTCCTCCGGCGCTCCCTTATTTTGTGATTGGCGCATGATGAAGACATATATTGCAGGAAAAGTGATTGTCGAGGAATTGCCGGTTGGCGGAGCCGACCCGGCGGAACGAAGAATTATTTCGGCCAAGGGTGAGATGGCGCAAATCTTAAACCGCGCCGGGGAGCATTTCCAGCATCTGGTGTATTGGGATTTGGACAGCGAAAAGAGCAAACAAATGCGGGGGAATCATTATCACCTTCGTAAAACAGAACGGTATTATGTGATCAGCGGCCGGCTTGAACTGTTACTGGAGGATGTGCAATCATTGCAAAACGATAAAATTCAGCTTTTAGCCGGAAATTGCATAACGCTGCATCCTTATGTCGCCCACACTTTTAAGTCGCTTTCTTACGCCCAGGTTCTGGAGTTTTCACCCGTTCCTTATGACCCGGGTGATACGAAGTCATATGAACTGATCAGGAAAGATACAAAATGATCAGGGCGGGCAAGCGATGCGGTCGCTTTTTTTTCATTTTTTCGTTGTTTTAAAGACTATCATTTAATAATATTCCTAAAAGCAGTAATGTATTGCTGATAAAACAGGTTTGGGTATTTTCCTCAAGTTTGGAAGGCAATAATGTTTAAAATTGGGGCAGGAAAATGTTTTTCTGCGGCGCTATTTGTTTTTGGCGCCATGGTTCTGACCTCCCCGGCGGGTCCAACCAATGTGCCTTTCTCCGATAATTTTGAAAGCTATCCCAATCGCACGGTGCTCACTAATGGCATAAACGGCTGGTATGCGTCTTCAAACAGTGTTATTGTCCAGACAAATATTGTCTATACCAATGATGGCGGCACCAAGGCCGCAATGATTCCACCCTATAGTGATCTTTCCAACCGGGTTGTTGATGTAGTCAACAGCAATATCTGGGTGAGCATGCACGTCCAGCCTTGTCCGGGCATGTTCGAGCAACCGCCGACGAACTCAACCGCTTTTTTTGGCGTCGGCACCAACGGCCATTGTTTTGTCTACAATGGAACCAACGGTTGGACGGAACTCGCCACCGCCCTTGACGGATCAGCTGCGCCGACGATTGACACCAATCAGTGGGCCAGATTTGATTTGCGTATTGATCACAGCAATCACATCTGGGCGCTGTTCGCTAATTATCAGTTATTGAGCACCAATATCGCATTTGTCACCAATGGCTCTTCATTTTCAGGGTTTGATGTCCATGGTCTTGATGCGGTGGAAACGAATTATGCCACACCTTCAACGACAAGTTATCTTGATAATGTGGTGGTAAACTATCTTTACCCTTCTAACCTGCCCACTCAGACTAATAATTGGTGGCTTCCCGTTATGGCGGCGGTTGATATTACCAATGTTTCCCGCACGATTTGGTATGGACAAAACGCTTTAAGTAATTCTTTTCATGTCCAAAAGTCATCCGGTTACCTGCCTATGTCTTTTACCAATACCATTACTTATAATCCAAGCTGCGGGGTATGGACCGACTGGCTTTCGGTCACACCGGCCAACGATATAAGCCACGGCGAACCTAAAACTGTCTGGCTGGTTTTCAACACCACCAATTTGCCCGTGAACAGCCAAGCGTACCAGGCCACGGTCCAGATTGACGGCAAGGATGACTTATTTGGCATGACCGCCAGCAATTCACCGCAGTTTATCACGGTATCAGTGCTTGTGGATGGTTCATCGCCACGTCTGAACGTGTCCCCGACAAATTTATCCAATTCAGTTTCAGTGGGCTATCGCGCTCCCATTCAGCAGATTTACGTGGCCAATACCAGCTCTCCGCCCCGGATTTCAATTGCCTATTCGGTTGTGTCGCAGACAAACTGGATTACAAACAGTCCGGCCAGCGGTGTGGTCGTTGATGAAACAAATGCGGTTGCTTTCACTTATTTGACTGAAAATTTGGCGCCGGGCTGGCATACCGGCACCGTAACGGTAACTGCTTCTGGTATCGCAACACAAAACGTTGATGTGGTTAGGCGGGTGAGCCACGCGCCGGTTCTTGCCTGGAACGCCGGACAGCGGGCGTGGACCACTAATATTACCGAGGGTGAAACGCCTTCCGGTTTCACTTTTGACGTTTGGAACGGAAGCGCCAATCCAACGGGAACAATCAGATTTGCCCTGTCCGATAATGTTGACTGGTTGGCTCTATCGCCGGCCAGCGGTTTAAGTTCCGGAAATTATCAGAATATAACGGTGGCTTATACAAATGTTTCAGGAATGAATCCCGGGGTGTATACCGGCATAGTAACCTTAACCGGTGTTGATGATTCAAACAACGCATCGGTCTCCAACTCTCCTTTGACCATGGTTGCCTTGCTGACTGTCCGCGGACGGGCCTTCCTGGCCATAGATACCGATACTTTGACTAATTCTGTCCTGGAAAATTACGGCTCAACCAACATTTCGGCCTTTAATATCTGGAATGCAGCCGGCGTGCCGCGAGATGGTTTGATTTATACGGTGAGTCCTGACGTCGGTTGGCTCACGGTCAGCCGGTCGAGCGGAATTGTTACCAACGAAACCAATGCCATTACGGTTGTTTGGAACGGCGATAGGCCTGCGGGAACATACACCGGGCATATTGTTGTTGACGGCACGGATGAGCTGACTGGCAGCCGGGCGCGCGGTGCGCCAACGAACATCTATGTTCAAATGACCGTGCTTTCCCGCACTCCGGTCAATTATGAAAAACCGACCATTTACGGCACGCCCTATATCGGCCAGACCCTGACCGCACGCAACGGGCTCTGGCAGAATATGGACAGGCTGACCTTTACCTACCAGTGGCAGCGCGTAAATAATGCCGCCGGAGCCGGCCTCGCTAATCTTTCTGGAGAAACAACGAGCAATTATGTGGTTGTTGCCGCCGACAAGGGCAAATATATGCTCATTGCCGTGACGGCACACGATGACAATCCGCCGGGTCATCCACGTTCAACAACGGTTACTAATGATCCAGTATCGACAGCAAAAATTAAGGCGACTCCCGGCGATTTTAACGGGGATGGCATTACCGATCTCTGGTTCTTTGATCCTTCCACCGGCACGTGGCGGGCCTCATTCGCCGCCAATTCATTTGCCGTAGGCCAGTTTGGATCAGCCGGCATGATAGATGTTCCCGGCGATTATAACGGCGACGGTATCCTGGATTTGGGACTCTATGATAGTTCTCATGCCATGTGGTATATTCTTTATTTGCCGTCCGGTCCCAGCCTCGGCGGCAGCATGTTCGGCGGTTTGGCCGAGGAGACTCAGGCAACGCCGGTTCCGGAAGATTACGACGGAGACGGCCAGACGGATATTGCCCTTTATTGGCAGGGCTATTGGGCGATTCTGTATTCCACGCTGAATAGAATTGTGGTTATTCCCCCGATTGCCGGCGCTGGCGCCATTCCGGCCCCCGCTGATTATGACGGAGACGGAGTAACTGATCTTGGCGTTTATGATTCTGGATTATGGACCATCCGTAATGTCCTGGGAGAAGAGTGGTCGGTTCAGTTTGGCAGTTCTGCATGGATTCCGGCACCCGGCGACTATGATGGCGACAATATTTCTGATCTTGGCATATTCAATCAAACCTCAAATGTCTGGAGCATGATCTACTCCGCGTCAGGCGCCACAACAAACACCATGTTCACAAACAGCTTCAGGGAATTTGGCTCCAGCCTTGGCGCCAATCTTCCCCGCCAGGGATATTACGATCATGACCGGTATTGCGATCCGGCCACGATTCACTATTCGGAGGACGGCGACTTTGTAATCTGGTGCGTAACGCGCACCTTCTATATAAATGTACCCTATAAAGGGATAAACGGCCAGACTTACCAGAATAGCATCGATAAATGGCGGGTCAGCTGGTAGTGAATAATCCGTATCTGAAATTTGTTTCCGAATATGCGCGTTTGATTAAAGAAGGAGCCGACTGCCCGTTGGGCGGTTTCGCGCCTGTGGCGCGCTCATCCCTTTCCAAAGAAGCGCCGCGCGCGCTTGTTTTTTCTCCGCATCCCGATGATGAATGTATTGTCGGCGCCCTGCCGTTGCGCCTGTTGCGTGAATTGAAAATGAACGTGATCAACGTGGCGGTGACTCAGGGCAGCCGCAAAGACCGGCAAACGGAACGGCTTAGTGAATTGCGCAACGCATGCGATTATCTCGGTTTTGGTCTTGTTCAATCCGCCGAATGTGGCCTGGAAAAAATAAATGTAAAAAGCCGGAAACAGTTCCCGGCCCAGTGGGACAAGTCAGTTCAAATTATGGCGGGAATAATCACAGATAATAAGCCGAACGTGATTTTTATCCCGCATGAAAATGACTGGAACAGCACCCATATCGGAACTTATTTTTTAGTTACCGACGCCCTGCAAACCATGCCCGAATCATTCTGCTGCTGGATTTGCGCCAACGAATACTGGGCGCCGATGAATGATCCCAATCTTATGATTGAAGTCAGCGTTGCCGACTTGGCGGACCTGGTTACCGCTCTCTCGTTTCACGTGGGCGAGGTCAACCGCAATCCCTACCATCTGCGCCTTCCGGCCTGGATGCAGGATAATGTGCGCCGGGGCGGCGAATTGGTCGGCGGGCAGGGAGGCGAGCCGCCGAATTTTATTTTTGCCACTCTCTACCGTCTGCAAAAATGGACCCATCAAAAGCTGGAAATGGGAGAAAAAGCCGGGAAATTCGTGTCCTGCAATGATTCTCTCAAGTCAATTTTTGGCTAACCCAGACATTTCACGCTTTAGCGTGAAATGTCCGCACTTCCCTTCGACTGGTTTGACCGCGCTCACCACAGGTCCGCTCAGGGCAGAAGTCTTCGACGTGTCCCGAGGTGCTTCGCACCCGGGACTTGCTCAGGGTTTGCCTTCCGGCACGGCAAAGGGTTAACCTTGAGCAAGGCGTTTTTGCGCCGCGCCGAAACTTTGGCCGCAACATGTTGCGGCCAAAGCGGATATTTCACGAACGATCTAAACCTATGAAATATCCGGGCTAAGGCGCAGGGTTGGTGAGCATTCCCGTTTTTTTTTGCATATCAACGGTTTCTTCAAGATCGTTGAATCCATCACCGTCCGAATCAAAACTTAATGGATTCGTCTTATAGACGTTAATTTCGTCGTAGTCGCTGAGGCCGTCGGCGTCGGCATCGGAACAAACCTTTACCCTGACTTTGATTTCTCCATCCATCCCGATCGGCAAGGAATAATTTTTACGGAAACGGATTTCACCGGACATTTCGGCGACGACATTTGTCTGTTGCCCGATAAAATAAGACATGTTTGTCTGGCTGCCGATTTGCATTATGAGGGCATTGGCCGGAGCATTCACGCTGAAATGTTTTTTATAAATATCAGGATTGCCTTCCGGACCGTAGGAATTAAAATGGTCGTTCCATTGTCCTTCGGCCTTGCATTGAATAACCTGGCCGGATTTAACCCGGATGTGACTGTCTTGCCAGGCGCGGTCGGCGCGGATGGTTATAGTATATTCAACCGGCTGGGCGGTGTTCAGTCTTGGCTTGGCTCTAAGACAACCATTGAGCGCGGCGGCGGCAATTATTATTATTATCCATCTCATCCATTTTTGCTTTCAAATTCGCGCATGAAAGCGATAAGCGCATCCACTCCTTCAGACGGGAAAGCGTTGTATATTGATGCCCGGATGCCGCCAACCGACCTGTGCCCTTTCAGTCCCTTCAGTCCCATTTTTGAGGCTTCTTTGATAAACTGTTCTTCAAGCGCTTCGCTCGGAAGACGAAACGTTAGGTTCATGTCAGACCGGCATTCGCGCACGGCCGTGCCTTTGTAAAATCCGCCGCCGTCAATGGCCGCATAAATCTTGGATGCCTTTTCCCTGTTCCGGCGATACAGATTTTCAAGACCGATTTTCAGCATCCAGCGGGAAACAAGCATCATGATGTAAATGCTGAAACAGGGCGGCGTGTTGTAAAGCGAATTTTCCTCAATAAATGTTTTATATTTGAGGATGGTTGATAGTTTTTCCGGGGCGCGCTCGGCAAGATCCTTGCGGACTACCACCAGGGCCAGGCCGGAGGGGCCGAGATTTTTTTGAGCGCCGGCATAAACGAGTCCGAATTGTCCGATGTCAAACGGATGTGAAAGAATATCCGACGACATATCGGCCACAAGAGGACTTTCTGTTTTTGGAAATGATTTCCATTGCGCCCCCGATATGGTTTCATTTGAAGTGATATGAACGTAAGCCGCCCCTTTCGTCAGCTTAAGGTCGCTGATTGACGGCACTTTTGTAGGTATGTCCTTGGCAGTGTTCGCGGCAATATTGACCTTTCCGACAAGCTGGGCCTCCTTGACCGCTTTTGAGGCCCATGCTCCCGAATTGACATAATCCGCCGTTTGCCCCTCTCCCAGAAGATTGAGCGGAAGCATCGCAAACTGCAGACTCGCCCCGCCGGCAATAAAACATATGGCATAATCATCGGAGCAATTTATGAGCTTACGATAATTGGCAAGCGCTTCGGCATGGACCGCATCATATTCTTTTCCGCGGTGACTGCTTTCCAGCAACGACATGCCGGAGGACTGATATTCAACGAATTGATCGCGCGCTTCCTCCAGGACTTCAAGCGGCAAAACCGCAGGACCGGCATTAAAATTATAAACTCGTGCCATGAACTATATCCTTTCAATAATTATTATTTCCTAGAAGATTATCTGGATGACCATAATATGCAATTTTTTAGTAACATTAAAGTCATATTTAACATGGTTGTTTTAGCAGAGTGCTAAGCATGGTGCAAACAATTATATTGCCAATATTCATTTTCATTTATAAATAAAAACACGTTGCTATAATGCCGTCAATTCTCTTATTTTGGAACATAATATGAACGATATTTCCGACACGATAACCGCCATCAGCACCGCGCCCGGCGAAGGCGGCATCGCCGTTATCCGCATATCCGGACCGGAAAGCATTCCTGTTGCCGACAAGATTTTTAAGGGCGCGCGCCCTCTGCCGTCAGAACGGCAGTCGCCGGCCGTGATTTATGGGCATATAGTCTCGGGAACGGAGGTCATTGACGAGGCCCTTTTACTGATCATGCGCTCACCGCATAGTTATACGCGGGAGGATATAATTGAAATTCAATGCCATGGCGGCGCCATTTCGGCAAAAAGAATATTGGGGGAGGTATTATTGCAGAAAAAAGTCAGATTAGCCGAACCGGGCGAATTCACAAAACGCGCATTTTTAAATGGCAGAATTGACCTGCTCCAGGCAGAGGCAGTCATGGATCTTATCAGCGCTCAAACTGACCGGAGCGCAGCGCTTGCCATGGAGCAGATGGAAGGCAGCCTAAGTTGTTCTATCGGAGATATTTACAATAACATTCTTAGCTCGTGCGCTGACCTTGAAGCAGCGCTTGATTTTATTGAGGGCGAGCTTCCTGATTTGTTTATGCCGGCCGTGATTCAACGTTTGGCATATGCATTGAATAAAATAGATTTTATGTTGAGCACATGGGATGAAGGCCACGTAATAAGGGAGGGCGCTCTTGTGGTTATCTCAGGAAAACCAAATGCCGGTAAATCAACATTACTCAACGCTTTGTTGGGAAAGGACAGGGTAATTGTCTCGCCAATTCCCGGAACTACGCGTGATGTGATAGAAGAAAAACTTGTTATAGATGGCATTCCTATTAGATTGGCGGATACGGCCGGTTTGCGTTCATCAGAATGCAGTATTGAGCAGGAAGGTGTCCGCCGGGCAAAAAGTCAGATGGAGAAAGCCGAAATTAACCTGCATGTCATTGATTCATCAAAAAAAATAGATGATGATTATATGAACATAGTTTCCCTTGATCCGGCAAAAACAATTATTGTCTTCAACAAAATTGACCTGGGATTTAAAGTCAACACCTCAACATTTAAGAACTACGAAACAATACAAGCGCAAGTATCAGCTAATAAGGGAGTTATAAATATTAAACATGCGATTATCAGGAAGTTGAACGTCTCTAAATATAATGTTCATCAATTTATCATTTCTGAAAGGCACAAACAGATTTTAGTTGCTTCACGCTCAGATTTAGTTGACGCATTAAACATGCTAAAATCATGTGATGAGTCTTACATTGTTCTGGCTGTCTCAAAAGTTAAAAGCGCCCTTGACAGTATAGCCATGGCCATTGGCAAGAAATATCATCAGCAATTGCTTGATTTAATCTTTAATAGATTTTGTGTTGGAAAATGAATAATCCTGATAAATATGCGGTAATTGTGGTTGGCGCCGGTCATGCCGGTTGTGAAGCCGCGCTAGCCTCAGCCAGGATGGGAGTCAAAACATTATTGATATCGGCTGATAAAAATTGTATTGCAAAAATGTCATGCAATCCATCAATTGGTGGAATAGGAAAATCACATCTTGTAAGTGAAATAGATGCCCTTGGTGGTGAGATCGCCAGAAATGCCGACTATAGTGGAATTCAATTCCGTATACTCAATATGCGCAAGGGACCAGCGGTTCAGTCAATAAGAATTCAATGTGATAAATCAATATATTCACTTAGGATGAGCGAGGTTATAGCAGATTGTAAAAATCTTAAAATTTTAGAGTCCAGTATTATAAAACTATGGATGCGGAATGGAAAACTTAGGGGAGTTATAACAAAAGATAATGATAAGATTGAAGGAGAAAGTGTAATATTGGCTCTGGGTACATTTCTAAATGGAGTGATCCATATTGGATCAAAATCATTTGCCGGTGGTAGAAAAGATGAAATGGCAGTTTCTGGATTAAGTGATAATCTGAAGCAATTAGGATTTAATATAGGGCGATTTAAAACTGGAACACCACCTAGAATCCATAAAGATAGTATTAATTATAGTATTATGAGTCTTCAGTCAGGCAATGAACCACCATCTCTGATTTCATATACTGGGCATATTGATTATGAATCATGGTCAAAAACCAATATTCCGTTAAATAGCGATATACTTAAAGAGTTGTTCCACGTGGAACAAGTATCCAAAAATATGAGACTATGGATTCCGGGAACATCACAAATTCCATGCTATTTGACTCATACAACTGATAAAACACATGAAATAGTAAAAAACAACCTGGATTTGAGCTCATTGTATGGAGGCTATATTTCAGGAACAAGTGTCCGCTATTGTCCATCAATAGAAGATAAAATTGTCAAATTTCCTGCAAATAGAAATCATCATGTTTTTATTGAACCAGAGGGACGAGACTCGCTTGAAATATATCCAAATGGTTTATCCAATAGTCTGCCGGAAAATATTCAGGATGAATTAATCCATTCTATCCCGGGACTTGAAAGCTGCAAGATACTTCAGTATGGTTATGCCATCGAATATGATTATTCTGATCCAACTCAATTAACAAATGCCCTTGAATCAAAACAAATTGACAATTTGTTTTTTGCAGGGCAGATTAACGGAACAACAGGATACGAAGAGGCTGCAGCGCAAGGATTTATAGCTGGAGTAAATGCCGCCAGAAAAGCAAATGGCAAACAGCAAATAATAATTTTAAGGAATGAAGGCTATATTGGAGTGCTTATAGATGATTTGATAACCAAGGGTATAGACGAACCTTACAGAATGTTCACTTCCCGGGCCGAGTATCGTTTAACAATGCGCCAGGATAATGCCGGTTTCCGTATGCTTAATCATGCAAAGGAAATAGGAATTTGCGGCAAAAATGAAATACGGATAAGAGAAGAATATTTGAAAATGATAAAGGAAGAAACAAACCGTCTTAATTCAGTTTTCAGCGGATCGGCAAGTTTATCTCAAATGCTTAAGAATCCGGATATGACTTATGAAAAACTTCCCGGCCGTGACCCGGCCCTTCCGGAAGAGGTTAAAAAGCAGGTTGAAATTCAGTTAAAATACGACGGCTATATCAAACGTGAACTTGAACAAATACAACGCTATTCCCAAATTGATAATGTTTCAATTCCACAATGGATTGACTACAATGTAATTACAACGCTAAGGTGCGAATCAAGACAAAAACTTCAAAAAATCAAGCCGATAAGTTTAGGCCAGGCTTCCAGAATTTCGGGCGTTAATCCAGCCGACATCACAATTCTTGATATATGGATCAAAAGAGGTTGCCGGAAATAAATTCTTGTAATCAATCAGATTGCCAGGTTTATGGCGCGATCATAAGCGTCATTCACGGGCCCGCGCGCCTTCGCCAATAAGCCTACATCCATAACTCTTCGCAATGGCAAGTCATCGGAACAGGTTTTGCCCCGCGCTTTTCGCCATCACCCCAATGGCCATGGCCTGCCCGCAAGACTTTCCGCCAGCAGCGTTAACCCGGATATTTCACGTGAAATATCCGGGTTAAGCGCAGCTTTTCGGGCTGGTCCAGCGACATAGGCGGGCGCAACAAGTGGCACGAGGCGCTTTACTCTCCTACGCCAGAATGCCCCGTGGCTTCCGGCTTTGCCTGTCGGCTCCACCGAGACACGCGCCACGGGGAGGCTTCCCTTTAGGCCTTTTCTTTCAGCCCGCTTGCGGAAAATTATGAATACGAATATTCTTGATACTGAACTATGGTTCAGTTACAGTTTGATTAAAGAAAGGAATAAAAAAAATGCCCAAAAGAATTGATCTACAGAAAAAAATCGCTCAACTGCGGCGTTTTTTCCTGACGGAAGGTCGCGCCCCGGGTTATAAGGAAATGCTGGTCATTTTCGGCTACCGCTCTAAAAACGCTGTTTATGAACTCCTGAAAAAAATGGAACAATACGGCTATATCAGGAAAAAGCGGGGCAAAATTGCGCCGACCGCGCGTCTCGCCGGTTCCATTAAAATGCTCGGTTTGGTTCAGGCGGGATTCCCTTCTCCCGCCGAGGAGGAATTGCACGATACCATCACTCTTGATCAGTTCCTTGTCCGCAAGCCGGAGGCCACTTATCTCCTGACCGTTACCGGAGATTCCATGATTGAAGCCGGTATTCATCCCGGTGATCTTGTTCTTGTTGAAAAAGGCGCAACTGCGAAGAACAATGATATTGTCATTGCCCAGGTGGACGACGAATGGACGCTCAAATATTTTATAAAAGATGGCAAAGGCGTCTGCCTGGTGCCGGCCAATAAAAAATATCATAGCATCCGGCCCAGCCGCTCAATGATAATCGGCGGTGTCATCCGCGCCGTAATCCGCAAATACAGTTGATTCCCATGAACCGGACCGCGCCGTTTATGCTGGCTTCGTTCCCGCGCGCCATTCTTCATATTGACGGCGACGCTTTTTTTGCCTCCGTTGAACAGGCAATTCATCCGGAACTTAAAGGCAAGCCGGTGGTTACCGGCAAGGAGCGCGGCATCATTGCCTGCGCCAGTTACGAGGCCAAGGCCATCGGCATCAAAAGGGGATTGCCGCTTTTTGATGCCGTGAAATTATGCCCCCAATTGGTTGTCCTGCCAAGCGATTATGAAACTTACTGCCTGTATTCCAAACGGATGTTCAGCATTATGCGCCGCTTTACACCGATTGTGGAGGAATATTCCATTGACGAGGGGTTTGCCGATATTTCCGGTCTGCGCCGTATTTACCGGACTTCATACGAGGATATTGCCCGAAACCTGCAAGCAACAGTCTGCGCCGAACTTGGGCTTACGGCTTCGGTCGGCTTGAGTTTGTCAAAAAGTCTGGCCAAGCTTGCCTCAAAGTTCAGGAAGCCAGCCGGCTTTACCGCCGTGCAGGGCGGTCATATTCATCTCTTTCTCCAACGGACTCCATTGGAAAGAGTCTGGGGATTTGGTCCGAACACGGTCCACCTATTGGCCAAACACGGACTCCGGACCGCCTGGGATTTTACTGTCCAACCGGAGGCATTTGCCGCGCGCCTATTGGGAAAAATCGGCCGGGAAATATGGAATGAACTGCGGGGTAACACCGTTTATCCCATTAACACCGAGGAGAAATCAACTTATGCCACCATCAGCAAATGCAAAACATTTGCTTCGCCGTCAAATGACCGCAATTTTGTCTACGCGGCCTTGATCCGCAATCTTGAATCGGCCTTTATCAAACTCCGCCGCCATCGTCTGCGGGTCAAAACGCTTTTTGTTGTCCTGCGCCGGAAAGATTTCAGCGAGGCGGGACTGAAGGCCACCCTGAACCGTCCGACCGCGGTCACGCAGGAAGCCGTGCCAACGGCTAAAATGCTTTTTGAAAATGTTTATGAGGCAGGAGTGAACTATCGCACAACAACAGTCATTCTGGGCAAACTTGAGCCGGATGACAATATTCAGCCGGATTTGTTTGAGGATAATATCCGCGTGGAAAAATTGTCCCGCATGTCAAAAACAGTGGATGCCATTAATGCCAGGTTCGGCAAACATACTGTAAGTCTTGCATCCTCACTCTTTCTCCGCCGTCAAACCGCAGTCGCCCGCGCTGAAAAACCCGTCCGCAAAACAACACTCCTTGCCGGTGAAACCGCCCGCTGCCGCCTGAATCTGCCAAGGCTCTTTGTCAGTGTTTAAGATTGAATATTTTTTTAATTTTTAGTCTAATGGCAGAAAGATAAATGAAAAAAATAATTTCCGCGGAAAACGAAGAAATTTCCGGGACGGACCGGGACATCACCAGCCTGCAAAATCCGCGCGTAAAAAACGTGGTCAAACTGCGCCTGCGCGCAGACCGCGATGAACAGGGGATATTGATTGTGGAAGGTTATCGCGAGTTGAAGCGCGCCTTGGAAAATAACCGCCGGCCGGTCAGCTTGTTTTACTGTCGTGATTTTTTCCTCGGTAAAAATGAGCCCGCGCTCATCAACCAATGCCGGAATGCCGGAGCGGAAATTCTGTCCTGTTCCCGGACGGTCTTCGCCAAAATGGCTTATCGCGAAAGGCCGGAAGGACTTCTCGCCTTGGTTCCGCAGGTGAAATACGATTTGGCCGGATTAAAACTCCCGGCCGCGCCTTTGCTGGTCGTCGCCGAAGCTATTGAAAAACCGGGTAACTTGGGGACAATTCTACGCTCGGCCGATGCCGCCGGCGCCGACGCGGTCATTGTCTGCGACCGTTGCACCGACATCAATAACCCCAATGTAGTCCGCGCCAGCATCGGCGCTATTTTTACTGTGCCGGTGGTGGAAACATCCTCAACAGAGGCAATCAATTGGCTTCACGAAAAGAAAATTAAAATATTGGCGGCCAGTCCGCACGCAAAACTCGCCTATACTCAAGCTGATTTGCGCCGCGGCATGGCAATTGTTGTTGGAACAGAACAATATGGCCTCAGCGAACAATGGATGAAGGCCGCCGACTTACAGGTGTGCATTCCGATGCGCGGTCAGCTTGATTCCCTTAATGTTGCCGCGGCAACAACCATTTTGCTCTTTGAAGCCGCCCGGCAACGGGAAAAAAAATGAGCTCCCGCCCTCCGCCTGTCATTTCTGTGACAGGCCTCGCCAGAGTCTGTTGGCGACGGCGGAAAACGGCAATCCAGATCAGGATAAAAACCCTGCCAAAAAGTCCGGCTTTCTTAAGTATTAAAGTTAGCCTGCCCGCCTGTGCCCGCCTGCCCAAGCTCGGCCAGGGATTTGCCCCCGTTTGCTCCGAACTGTAGCGCGAAAATATCCGCATCTTTCAACGAAAATCGCAACCGGATAGGCCGGCCGGCCAGATGCGAGAGGTCGCCACCGTTCTTCCATGCGACCGGCGCATCAAGAGCATCGCCAAACCAAGGCGCCATGTCATCCAGGGTGTAACCTGACACCGGATGACCGTACTCGTCTTGGACCTCTACCTGAATTGAACCCGCGGCCGATGTCCTGGCATTCAGGCAAAGCACGGACCCGCTGAAGATGAATGGCTTGGTGACCATCTCCCCGCCTGCGTACTCCGCGTGAACCGCCACGAACCCCCATGGCCGGATGGTTATCCGCCGCATGCGCGTCGGCACGCCCTTGTGCCGGTAGTGCTCGGAGATGTACATGGACCACTCCGTCGGCGAGTTCGCGACAATGCCCCACGTCGGATAGTTGTTCCGGTCAGTCCAATTCAGGGGATCCAGGCCGGGACGAATCCAGGCATCGAGCCAGCGCGTCCAATGCACCCCGTCGCGACTGGCCATGAACAGCGCATCGTTCACGCCCACGGTTGGATGCGCCGGATCGGCTTTACGCTCCTCCATGAAGCGGTTTGGGAAACCGAGGAAGATGTGTTCGGCTCCAGGGCAGGGAACGATGGCGTTGGTGTATAGCTGTGTCGCATTGTTGCCGTCGGCATATTGGAGTTGTTCCGGAGCCGACCAGTGGATGAAGTCGGGTGACTTGGCGTGCTGGATGGCACGTACAAGCTTGGCATTACCGAAGTTCCACCCGTCCCTGAGCACATGGCCTGTTGTCAGGTCATGAAAGCTTCGCGTGAAGCAGTGATAGCATCCCGCCAGGGTATCCCAAAACGCGGTATTCTCAGAGTCGAAATGACCGGGTAGTTCCAGGGGCGCCTTCTGTAACAGCGACCAATGCAAGCCGTCCGGCGATGCCGTGGCATATATCTCGCCGCGCATGTACCCATCTACTATTGGGAAACGGCATATTAATCCTTTGATCCGCTGTTCCGGCGGGCAGGCGGGATTGGCATCGCGAAACGCAGTCAGACCAGACGAGGAATCGCCGACATGCAGGATATTATTCTGCTTCGATCCCTGGAATTCGCAAAGGCCCAGTTCCGGACGCGTAAAGGCGATGCCGTCGGAGCTTTCGGCCAACGCCACCACACTGGTTTGCATCTCCCGGCTCCGGTCAAGGATGGCGGCACGGTAGTACAAACGCCAACCACCGTCCCAAGGGAGTACGCAGAGTGGCAATGCCACATTGTTTTCCCAAGGCGCATCCATTGTGAACGCGACCGCCTGCCTTTCCGGCTTCTGGAGTTGAAGGCGGGCACCGTGCATCTTCTCAATCAGCCAGTCATCGATGAACAACTCACGCCGCATTCCAATGGTTACGGTCATATCTCTCTCCCATTTCGTGTGTTTCACTTGAAAACTATTTTTCAGCGGGGGTGGCGGGCTTGGCGGGGCTTGGAACGGCAGGAGCGGCATTGGTGCCGGCGGATTTTTTGGCGGCATCGGCCACCGATTTTGCCGCCGCGGCTTTGGCGTCCGCCTCGGCCTTTGCCTTGGCTTGCTTCTCGGCCTTTATTCTCTTGGCTTCCAATTCAGCCAGCATCGGCCGCTCGTAGCGCCAGCGAGTTCCGGCGGAAAGATATTTCCAGGGCAGAACCTTTGTGCCCTTGGCGGATTGAATGGTAAGCCCTTCGGGGACCGCCGACTTAAACGTGCCTTCAACCGGCACGCCGTTTGCAAGCCGCATTTCAACTTCGGGTGTTTCCTCCTGGGCGGAGCAGATGCCGCCAGGCAATATTGCCTGAACCATCAGGCAAGCTGTGAATAATATAATGGAAAAACGCATGGTCTTCATGATTGTTGTTATTGTAATGATATTACGGCCGAATACAAGAAAATGATCTTGTGAATATATATTCTTATTCTGACTCCTGACTTCTGACTACTGATTGCTATGGCTTAGTCAGTTCGTTAACATCTTCCTGCTTCTGTTTTCCTGTCTCATTTGCGGCGGCAATTTTAGGTTTTGCGCGTTTTAAATTATCCACCGCCGTTTTACCGGTGAAGCCTTCAATTGCTTCCCGGGCAACAGTTTTTTGTTCCGGCTTTTTTTGATCCGGTTTATCAAGGCAGGGGCAACAGCCACCCGCAAAACATGCAATAATAAAAACAAAGACGAAACTGCAAACGTTGGTTCGGGCTGTTTTCATTTTTCGTCAAAATCTCCAGCTGTCAGCCAGTCTGTTCCGCTTGTATCAACATTGCAACCGGCGTTAGCCAGTTTAGTTGCAAACTCCTGTCTGCTTGTTGGATTATTGCTGAGATGAACAATGTGTCTACCCACAACATCACTGAAAGGACGCACATCACCGCATTGAACAAGAATCGTGCTATTTGGATTTCTTCCAAAAGACATCCCGGCCTCAAAGAGAACATTTGGTCTAGCTTGGCCAGTTAATATTCTCTCATAGCCAGGATCTTTTGATGTCAGGTATTTCTTTTTAAGTCGTGATTGATCGTCGGGTGTCAATAAAACAACAACAGCGGAGGCTTCCTGAAATGCCGTTTCAAGAATTGTTCCAATGTATGGACTCGGTTCTCTCGTTTTTCGAATTAGTTGATTCCATTCGAGAGGTTTTAATCCGATTGTGCGAAGAAATGTGAATACGGCGTTTTTGGTTTTGATATCCCGGCCGTGGACAATGAAAACCGTGGTACCTCTTCGCTGAACAGATTTTCCTTGTTTAGGAGATTTCTTTGAGCTGCGTTGTCGTTTACCCTGCCCGCTCTCAGTGGCTGGTATATGTACTGGAGGCGGCACAGTTACTAAAGCCGTGTTCCGGATAGTAGCAAGATCAACCTCTGTGGCATATTTTGATATGTTTATCCCCCTCTCGCTGGCTAGCGCAATAGCAGCAAGATGCCTTGGCAAGTGTGCATTTCGAACCTTTTCGTCGATTAGCTGATAGATTCTAACGCGACTTACGCCGAGTTTTTGTTCGAGTCTTTCGAGCAACTTTGGATTTATTTTTGCCACGTTTTATCCTCCCTTTGGAGTCGGATTTCTTTTTTTCAGAAAGTCGAACCGCCACTGTTGCTTGGGTGGTCCCGAGAATCCCGGAAATATCACCACTTTCAAAGCCCAGATTACTGAGGAAGTGAATCTGTTCCGTTCCCGTTTTTGGGCGGTGAGGGGAAAGTCTCAAGGCGAGGATAGCGAGACTACGCGACATTTGTGATAACGATGTTTTTATCTGGTATAGGCATTTCATCAATCTGGCTTTGTCATCATTTTCGTTTGCTTTCATTCATTTCTCCTTTTGGCCAACCATTGATTAACAGGCAAATTTGCCCTGATAAAAACCAGTCTATCCTGAAGGGCAATCCTGTCAAATCTTATTGTAAAAATTCAAATTTCTCGGATGACTCCTATTCATTCCTTCATTTCCCTCCGGACTGCTCCACAATGGCGATTTCGTCGGCGGTCAGGCCGTACAACTCGTAAACCAGCCGGTCTATCTCCCGTTCCAACACCGTCGTGTCGGTCTCGGCATCGCACTGCTTCGCCGCGAGGATTTTACCGACAAGAGAGATAATTGACGCCTGTCTTGCTGAGTCCACCTCAGGGATACAGATTTTTCGAAGCTGTTCTGGTTTGATGTTGACGTCGTGGAAATGATAAGAAAACCAATAATTGATAGCCCTCGAGTTAATTACTCCCAAGATGAACTTGAGTGACACTATTGGTCTGTGCCCATCTTTCAAAAGTATGTTGGAAGACCCCGTTCCATTGAGAAACTTCTCGGCATCATAGGTGGCAACAATGCGCCGGGGTAACTGCGGGTTGCGAATTCGTTGCACAAGCAATTTCTCTCGGTCATAAATGTAGCTAGGCCTTGGCCTGTGAAGCCAATCACCATATTTCAGCCATTCACCGCCCCACGTTATCGAATATCTCCCTACATCTCTGCCATAAAGCAACTTCCTGTGAAATGGCGTTTCCTTCTTGGCACTGCTAAACGTCCGCAGTTGATCCTTAGAATAGTACGCAATTAAACCTTGCCAGATTTCAGTTACTTTACCTAATGGTACACCCTTAGTGAGTTTTGCAATTATCTTGTTCCCTTCCTTGATGTTGATCACAAAATCGGGAGATTCGGATACGCTGATATCCTTGGAGCTTTTCAAGGTAGAGGATATCAGCTTTACCGTAGAATTCCGGGGAATATCCTTCTGGATAAAGGACAGCATAGTGTCCACAACTGCATCCTCGAAAACATCGTAAAGGCTTTCAGTGAATTTTAGCAACCTGTATTTGGTTAGGATAAACTTCCGAAGCTTCTTGAAATAGCCCAGAGTCAGCCAAGTGTCCGGTGTAATGAATGACAAGATTCCTTGCGGTGTCAACAACGTAAGACCTCTCTCTATGAAATATTTGTAGATCTCGAATTTTCCTTCTGTGCATTCAAAAGACCTCTCGAAGTATTCTTTTGCAGTTTTGATGGTCTCTCCGTAAGGGGGGTTTGCGATCACGATATCGAACCCGCCCTTTTCGTTAAATACCTCAGAGAAATAGACATGGAAATCAAAAGTGACCTCGTAGCCGAAACTTTTCTTTGAATTAGCAAAACTGGCCTGAAGTTTTCGGTCAATTTGTGCCTTCAAGTTTGCCTTTTTCTCGTGGTCTGTTTCAGTAAAAACTCTTTGTTTTAATATCTCAATCTCATGCATGCTTTGTGATTTGAAGAGAAAGCCTATCAGCGAGTTCCCCGGCACGATTTTGTAATCGAGATTCGGCAGGGGCTTGATCTGCTTCACGTCCTCCTCGTCCACAACGAGCGAGAGCCAGAGGCGGAGCTTGGCGATTTCGACGGCGCCGGCATCAATGTCCACACCGTAGAGGCAGTTCTGGATTGCGTGGCGTTTGAAGTGGTAGGGCATGCGTTCGTGAACGTCATTAAAGTAGGACGTGAGTGCGCCGCGGGCGCGGACAATCTCGGTCATCATCCCCACAAGAAATGCGCCAGAGCCGACAGCCGGGTCGCAGATGGTGATCTCGTTCAACTTGTCATCAATCAAGCGGGCATTTTTTTCGATGTTCTTCGGCATCTTAATTTTATATTCGGTATCCACTGATTCGTAATGAGAGATTTGCTCGCCGAGATGGATAAAAGTCCCGATATCTTCGCGGGAGATAATCTCGCGTCGGACAGTAGTCTTAATTGTTTTTTGTTCAGGTTCCTGTTCTCCAAACAATTTCGCTTGTTTTGGTTTGGAAGGGGCGATTGATTCCTCGGCGGTATTGAGCGCCGTGTCGAGATAGTTAATGAGGCTTTCCTGGCACATGTAGTGGACAATTTCGCGCGGTGTATAATAAGCGCCGAGTCCCTTTCGGCGGTTATCCTCGATGAGATTTTCGAAGACTTTGCCGAGCATTTCGGGGTCAATGGCGACTTCCTTTTCGAGCGGTTCGGACTCGTTAACGGTAAAGTTGTAGCGGTCAAACACGTCGAGGACGCCGGTACCGGTGATGCCTTCTTCCCCCTCAACTGGATCGGTGTTGGTAAATAGTTCGTTGGGCAGAATGATGTCGGTCTTCTTCCAGTCGTAGTCACCGAGCGGTTCGAACAGGCCGCCGTTCAGGAACGGGATACGGCACTTGAAATATTCGCACCAGTCTTTGTCCTTACTTCGATCTTCGGCAAGAGTTCTGTAAAAGAGCGGTTCGAGGATATCGTTGAAGAAGTTGTCGTATTTGCCGTGCTCGCCGCTGGCCAACCGGCGGAGAAAATCGCGTGGGCCCACGCCCCAGTCCTGCCCCTTGGCAACACCGAGCCAGCCTTTCTTCTGAAGGAAATACAGGAACACGATTTGGCCCATGAGTTTCTTGGCGAAGTTAACGGTGTTGACTTTTTTCTTTTCGAACTCATCGCGAATGGCTTTGTCCTTGGCGACCAGTCTGTCCAGCGCAATGTGGATCTCCTCAAATAAATCGGCGTACTTGGTGAAAAACTCCTTGGTGACAGCCTCGACGCTGAAGGCCTCTTCGATGTCCGAGAGTGCGGGGTCGGTTTGGGTGTCTTGAAGCAGCTCAAGAAATTGGGTCTGGGCGGTGTGGCAGCTTTCGCCTTCACCGACCAGGTAGGAGAAGCGCCGGGCGGGCGTAAGCCGGGTTTCTACGCCGACTTTGCCTGAATCCTTCTCAACAGTGGCATACTCCATTTTCACATAGGAAAAGCGCCACTGTTTCTCCGTCGGCGATACGAAGGCGACGAGGGCGGCATCTTTGTAATTGTCGCCCCGCTTGAGTTTGTGGGAAACGAAATCGCGCAATGCAGTACGAGTACGTTCAAGTTTGTAATCTTCCGTCAGATTGACGATCAAGATATCCAACAGTTCTCCTTCCACGGCTTTGTAAGTTCCAAGCCGTTGGCAACTGCGCACATGTTTTTTGAAAGCATCTGGCACGAGCATCTGCGGGCTGTCGGGCGGATCGAACCTGTTGAGCAATTCGTGGATAAAATGCGCGAAACGATTCTTGTCAAAGGATTGCGTGAAGGTTTCCTGAATCAGGTCGCGGGCCTGTTGAGCGTTCATTTGCCCAGTTCCTTTTCCAATTCCTCAATGGTGGGCAGGCTTCCCTTGAGTTCTTTGGGCAAGGATTTCACCAGTTTGGTTTGCCATGCGGCCACGCCAATGGGCTTCTTGAGATCACGTAAGGCATATTCGACCACCAGTTTCTTTTTGGACCGGCACAGAAGCAGACCGATGGTCGGTTTATCATCTGGCTGGCGCAATAAATCATCAACTGCGGAGAGGTACAGGTTCAATTGACCGACAAACGCCGGGTCAAAAGGCACCGCCTTGAGTTCCACCACGACATAACACCGCAGTTTGACGTGATAGAACAACAGATCGAGATAGAAGTCCTGTGATTCCACTTCCAGATGCGCCTGCCGTCCCATAAACGCAAAACCGGCGCCCATTTCCAACAGAAAACGCTGAATGTGATCTACGAGGGCCTGCTCCACTTCGCGTTCCCGGCGCAGATCGGCCGTGCCGATGAAATCGAACAGGTACGGGTCTTTGAAGACCTGCGCGGCCATATCGGAATCCGCAGGCGGCAACGTTGCGGAAAAGTTGGTGAGCGCCTTGCCCTGCCGCTCATGCGCTTGACCCTCGATCTGCAGGCAGAGGATCGGTTGCGACCAGCCGTTTTCAAGGGTTTTGCGCGCATACCAGAGTCGGGTTTCAGGATTGTGCAGTTTCTCCAACAATGCCAGGTTGTGATACCAGGTGATTTGTGCAAGCGGTCCTTGCACAATTGCCCTATCCGGCCATGTTTCGGCAAATGCCCGCATGTATTTGAGGTTGCGGGGGGAGAGCCCTTTCATGTCCGGAAAGGCTTGCCGAAGATCAGCCGAAAGCCGGTCAATCACTTTGGCGCCCCAACCTTCGGCCGTCTGGCGTTGTAGAATGGTTTGACCGATGTCCCAATAGAGCAGAACCATTCCAGCATTCGCCGCCATGACCACGCGTAGTCGTTCGCCGGTTATGCGTTGCTTCAAATCGCGCAAGGTGGCGGCGTAGTCACCGGGCAATTCGGCCTTGGATGGCGCGGCAGTAAACCGGGCTTCTTCGCGGGCGCGCCCCTTAGATAAGCGCTTCTGAGTCATTTTTGTTCCCCATATTTGGCTCGTGCTTCGGCCAGCACCGCGTTTTTCCGGCCATGAACCAACTCAAAGACCACCTTGATATCGGCATTGATCACATGGGCCACACGACGCAACATTATTGATGTATATTACAAATCTTCACCAACCAGCCATGACGACAATATCACTTCCCTCGCTTTCCGGGAATCTGCATCCTGCCGGATATGTTCACTCCGTAAAAATTCCATCGGGATATTCCTCCGGAGAAGCGCAAGCGTCCGCATGGGATCCGGCTCTTTTTTTATCGCTTCAGCGACTTTCTTTGTGGTCGGCTTCGGTAAAGACCCTTCTTCCAGAAGCCGGACAATCTGCCGGATGAATTCTTCGTCATCTTCGGTATAGGTCTTGCATTGCCGGATTTCCACGGCCTTGAGACGGTGAAGGATATATGTATCGTTAGTACGCCCGGAACGTTTCCCGGCAGAGACTGCCAGTTCTTCGGTAGAGGCGTTTATAAAAGCCTGCTTGTTTCTGTTCAAGAACGCATAGAATTCCGCCGGAATATTTCGGCGCGGTTCCGTCTTTTCAGGCGGTTTCATAATCTTTGCTGCCGCCAAAAAGTCAATTTCCGCGGCTTCTTTTCTTTCGGCATCGGCAACAAAGAACTTATCAAGCCGATCCTGCCGGAAATAAGTGATAAGCGCCGGCGTGCGCTCCAACGGCGGCTCAAGCTTTTCCCGCAGAGAACGGGTTGACCGCGCCTTTTTGGGAAGATATTTGATGCGTTCAAAGAGGTCGGGGCGCTTATCGCGGACATTGCGGATTTCCGCCAGATACTCAAGCTCGCTGTCCTCTTCTTCGTCCTCTCCCATGACGGTTTGTTTTGAGTTCAGTCTGCCGAAAAGTTCAAATGCTTTGATTTCTTCGCCTTCCATCAGCAATCGGGCGTCGGTTCCGAGCATTTCTATAAAGGAATGAATTTTAGCGGCGGCTGTCTCCTTGAGTTTTATCAGGTCATTGCTCTCATCCGTCGGAAAGAAGTTGTAGACGCGGATAAGCTCAAAGGCGGTATCAATGCGATTGACGCGGCCGACGCGTTGCATCAGGCGCGTGGGGTTCCAGGGAATATCGTAATTAATCACGATTCCCGCCCGATGGAGGTTCACGCCCTCGGCGAGGATATCGGTGCTGACCAGAATTCGATAGTCGTCTTTTGGATGAAAGGCGCGGGCATCGAAATTGGACATGATTATCTCCCGGGTGTTTTCATCTGAACGCCCGGAGAAGAAAATCACCTTGCGGTCAATTTCCGCGCGGATTTTTTCGGTAAGGTATTCGACGGTTTCCCTGGACTCGGAGAAAATAATCAGTTTTTCTTTTTGCAGTTCGGAACGACCGGCAAGTATTTTATGAAATGCAGTCCATTTGGGATCACGTTTGATTTTCATCCAATGCTCGCGTATTTGATGAAGGAGCGCAAGATCATGTTCCAAATCTCTCTGAAATCCGCGCTCAAATGCGCCGGCTTCAAGGCGGTCGGCTTTTTCTTCCTCAATCAGCCGCTCAATGGCTCCCTCGTCTCCGGCTTCAAGGTAGTCAAATATCTTGTTTATATATTTCTTGCTGATATAAACATGCCCCTTCCTGAACTCCGCGACAACGCGTTCATGAGACTGAATAAAACGGTCAAGCGTCAGCCGGAAGGCATAAAAACTGCTTTCAAGACGTTTCACCAGCAGGATTTTCATGAACTTGGCAAGGTTTTTCTGGGCTTGTTTTTCTCTTTGAGCCTGCTCATCGCCCTCCGGCCATTCGCCCCGATAATACAATAACGGCGTGTAACGGGCATAGGTGATTTGATTAATGGCCCTGACCGTCTCAAAAAAAACTTCGTTTTCAATGGGATCAAAGGAATAAAACAGCGGCTCGGGATCGGCCACATCCGGGAATTTCACCTTCTGCGTTTTCATATCCGCGCCGTAGAACTTCTCGATTTCGGCGCGAGTGCGCCGGATCATTAAATACTTGAGGACCTTTTCGCGGGTCTCTTTGGCATTCGCGCGGACGACAGCAAAGTGCTCATCACGGTCGGCCTGCCGATCCAGTCTCTTTAATTTATTTTGTAACGAGACGAAGAAAGCTTCAAGATTTCTGACATTCGGGATGGCGCTGTTTTTCCCCGGCTGAAAAAGCTTTACCTGGCTGAGAATATCGCGCGGTGAATTATTCAGAGGCGTTGCGCTGACCAGGATCACCTTTTTCCCCCGGCAAATCTGCGCGAGCTTTTCGTAAGTCTGGTTGGTTTCGGTCCGAAAACGGTGCGACTCGTCAATAAATACATTTTCATATCTGTTTATATCCTGTTTCAGCAGATCATCCAATTTGCCGATAGATTCAAATTTTGTCTGCCGAACTTGAAAATCAAAAAAAATATTCGGCCAGGACCCAGGGTTGGTCTTGTCAAGCAAAGCGGGCGGGGCAATGACAAGACTGCGGCCTGTAAGCTCGCGCGCAAGCATGGCAGACATGTAGGTTTTGCCCAAACCGACAACGTCCGAGAGGAAAACGCCGCCATATTCATCCAGCACGCGCTTGGCGCTTAAGACAGCATCCCGCTGATATTTGAGTTTTTTAAAATTGGCCGGAAAATAAAGGTCATCAAGTTCTTCGGAGCGGTTTAATTCTCCACGGAAATATTCGTAGAGCAGTTTAAGATAAAGCTCATAAGGCGTGAACTGCGCAAAAGAAGACTTTATCTCGATGGTTTCCACATAGGTATCGGAAACGTCAACGGCGTGCTTCCATAAGTCATTAAACTTATTGAGTGCGAATTCGTAATCGGAGCGGTTCTTCAGTTCAATATTGAATTCCAGATTGTCCTGCAACCCGGCTTGGGTGAAATTGCTTGAACCGGTAATGACGCGGCCGACATCAATATGGCCGTCAATGAAAGTCATGATGTAAATTTTGGCGTGAATTTTTTCGGATGGGTAAGCACGGACTTCCAGTTTGCCGGAGCGAATCCATTCGGTAAACTTGCGAACTCCTTCTTCAATTTCGACGGTATCGTCTGATTTCTCAAGTTCCTTAAGGATTTCAGGCGGTAATTGTTCTTTGGCTTCCGCATGGGAAGCAAGATTCAGATCAGGTTGGCGCGCGCGTTGAAGAAGATCAAACGTTTTTTTGTTTGTGCTCAGGCCGATAAGGATGCGTATTTTTTCGGTCTGCTCCAGCGATCTGTAAATCCGGAAAAAACCGCTCACATAGAAATAACCGGCAAGACAGTCAAAGAAACGCGTGGGCCCCTTGAGGAGATCGTTAAAACGGTCTCGAAGGGTTCTCCCTGCTTCATTAGTAATAAAAGTTAAATCGGTTGACATGCTGACAGTTTAGCCAAATACACTTATGTATTCAATATCAAAGAAAATTAAGCAATATTCTGAATCGTGCCAGAGGTTTGAATCAAATCTTTGCCCTAACGTGGCTTCGGCGGGTAAATTACGGCTTAATACGACTCATCCACCGTCGTCCTCCCGAGCGCGCAAGCGCCTCGGGACGATGGTGGACAATTTGCGGCGCAAGGTATCAGAACGGCCAATAGGATGATTCCCATTTCGGGTTGGAAATGGTGCCACCGAGGTGAAGCTCAAGCGCTTTTGTGAGCGGCAGTGTAATAATCTGGACTAAATTTCCAAAAAGGCTATGTCGCCGCATGAAGGTAATCTGCACTTTCATGTCAAGCCTTCCGTCCAAATACACGTCGCCGGAACCTTTCAGGCTGAAGACGTCGCCGTCAATATAAACATTGCGGCCGTGTACTTTGCCGTTTTCCACGGTTAATGTCGCCTGGGCGCTATTTTTGCCGTTAAAAGTTCCCATTCCGGGGATCACTTTTCCAAGGATATCAAACATTCCGCTGAAGAGCGGAACGGTGAAAATCCGGCCGTTTTCGATTTTTACCCACCCGTTGCCTTTTATGGACGAATTATCGGGGTCCTCAAGCAATCCTTGAAGATCAAAGGCGCCGGAACAGGTTCCCTCATAAGCGCTTTCAATCTGTTTGCCGGCCAGGGCATTTATTAAAATGCCAAAATCAACATTATCGGCCTTCGCTGAGATTGCAAAAAGCATATTGGTTGAATCGGCCACCGGATCCAACGATGCCGACCCGTGAATAAGGCCGTGATAAATACTGCCATTGAAATCATCAATTTTATAACTTCTATCTTCAAATTGAAGGGTCAAGGCGCACGGCGCAAATCTGAACATTTTCCAGCGCGCATCACTGGCGTTGAAGCTGATTTCCGCGTCATTGGGAGCGCTGTTGGTGCACCCCACCTTTCCAAAAGCGGTGATATAACAGAGCCCATCAAATGAAAACGGCTTAAGGGCTGAGACAACGAGCGGATCAATCATCGTCGCAATCGCCTTTGGATCGGCCATGGACATTGCGGAAAATGTTATGATATCACCGTCCGAATCATAGATTAAATGACCGCGCGCGAGGCCCTCATCGCGCACAATCAGAAGCGGGTAGATTGTAACTTTTTCGCCCGATTCGTACAGATCGGCGTCAAAACCGACCTTTATGAGCAAACATGACACGCGTTTGAAAAATAAAGTGTCGGTGAGAACTTCGCCATTGATTCGGCATGAAAAAACCGGTTTAAGTCCGCCTTTGAACGAGATATCGCCTGAAGGCAGGGAGCGTTTGCAATCAAAAGCCGCAAATATATCGGCAAGTTTAAGTTCAAAACTTCTCAACAGCGGCACAAAGGCGCGCAGATCACACTCGGTGGTCGCATGACCTTCAAATTGGTCAGTCGAAAGATTATACTTGAGCTGAAGCGCCAGGGGACCGGCTTGGGTTCCCCGCCCGCCAACCATGCTCTTCAAAGAAACGGAGGCAATCATCTTTTCATCATATTGCACAAGGCTGTTGACCGACTGAATAAAAAGTCCCTCAATTTCCGCATCCTTCAGCGTAATATTTCCTTTAACGCTTTTCCCGCTGACAGATATATTGGCGTTCCATCCTCCGATAACCGCGTTGCCATAGGCCGTATTCCGCCCGTGCATATCGGCCTTGACGGACAATTTTTGCAGATTATCCGGATCGACAAAAAAATCAACGTCAATGCTAATCGCATTACTGGAGGCAAAATCTTTAAGCCAGAGAGAAATATTTTTCAGATCCGGCGTTGACGCGCCTGTTTCGGACAAATTGGTTGAACTCCCGCGGCCGCTTTCAAGAGCCATTGATTTTTCGGAGGGCATGACAAAGGTGCCTTTTCCGGAAAGTTTCACTGCGGAAAAAGTCGTCGCAAAGCTGAGTATTTTCAGACGCGACCTGCCCGCATCGCCGTGCGAAGCGCTGCGGGCGGGCGGCTGGTCAAATAGAACGTTGGCGTAAATATTGTCAAACGCAATTTTGCCGGCGGCGTCGCCGCTCGGAGAAAACTGGGCCCGGCCGTTTTTAATGATGGCGCCCGATACGCCGTTCCCTCCGCGCACCCATGCCAATGGTTCCAGTTTCAGGACAAATTTTTCAGCTTGAATAACTGGCTCGCCCACATCGCCTTTTTTATAATATTTGACGCTTGTGGCGACAATACCCTCAAATATATTCAATTTAATCTTGTCCAAATCCAGCACCATGCCGCTGAACTGGAGATAGGGTTCTATTTTGCGCACGGCCACATCCGGCAATCCCACGGAAGTCAGATAGAACAGCACAACAAGGCAGATTAAAAAAGCAATGAACAGCGCATATTTTATTTTTCTAAGCAATCTGAATGCCATTTTGTCACCTTAATCGCTATATCCGTTTGTTTAGGCCGTCAGGCTCCGCCGGAGCGCTACGCGAGGGCGAGTCGCGAAGGCGGGTCCACCTGAGCAGTTACAGCATGTCATTATTGAACCAAATCGCGAAGCAATAAATTAACCAGCTCTTTGTCCAGCACAAAAACAATTTCCTGCCCCTGCAACATGACATACACGCCGCCATCTTCCGAATTTTCACCCAACAGCAGTGTTTTGCTGATCCCTTCTTTGCCGCTCAGGCTTAAAGTCAGGGTTCTTGAGGCCGGCTGAAGACCATAAATGCCGGTGGCCCCGCTGTCACTCTCAAATCTAATGGCGCGTAAATTGGCGGTTTTGACAAGTAAATCATCAATGATTATCTGATTCACCTGCGCGCCCGCCTGCCCGCCGGCTTTCCATCCACCGGACTCATCCCGGCTTACAACTTGCTCTTTATTATTTTTGCACAAAATAATTTTTGTTACGGCATTCGGATTAAAAGACAAAATAGTGCTGTCCCGGTACATCATCGGATTAAGCGAAATGGTGGTCACGGCCGAAGCTGAGATCAGGTATATTTCATCTTCATCGGCAAAACGGCCAAAAACATTTTCCTGTCCTTGAACGGGAGCGCTCAGTAAAAGCGTGCGCGTTGTAACCGCCGGAACTGCGGCGGCGTTTGGCGGCAGTTGGTTGGAGGCAAGGGCGATGGGGGATACATCCGCCACGGAAATAACCTTTGCCGGTTTTTCCAGTGATTGGGTATTAAGGTTGGTGCCGGATACAAACATTTCAATGCGCAATGAATTCAGATGTGAAATCAAGGTCGCAACAATTTTATCGTCGGCTTTCCATTTTTTAGGTTCTGTAATTTGCCAGCCGGACTTTTGGTCGCGGACCAGTTGAAGAATGTTATTTTTTTCTTCAATGCGAATTGATGAAAACGAATCAGGCGCCATGAAAAAAAGACGTGAGTCGCGAATATTTCCAAGGGTGACGGCCAGTAAATTTGCAACTTCTGATTTAACGGTAAAAACCGAACTCTGCCCGCGCTGGCAGGCGTAGATCATATTGCCTTTTTCATCGGCTTTTTTACCGAAGAGCAGATATTCGCCGTTTTCTTTTTCGTTCTGCCAAACACCTATCTGCATGATGGCCTCGTCATCGCCCAAACCGTACAGCGAAGGATCGGTCATGGTGTCGCTTATGTATTGCTCAATCTGGGCATCAAAAAGAGAGTCCAGCAGCGCCGAGAGTTTAAGCCAGTCGGCGCGGGCCAGCATGGGCTTTCGTAAAATCCATTCCGCCCCTTCCTTGACCACGAGAATAAGAGGGGTTTTCTGGCTCTTGATTTCCAGTTTTTTTACATACGCCGGCGCACCGGAAAGAAGATGGGGATCCCTGATATCGGCAAGCTCGCGCGGAATTATCTCAAGCAAATTAGTGGCGGTGGCCACAACCGTGTCGCTATTATTAATTTGAACATAAATGCTGTCTTTCAAGGGAGAAATATTGCCGATATTTATTTCTATGCGCTTGTCCGGACTGCCGATTGCCATGCGGTAAATCGGCTTTTCCAGGCCATAATCGGCAAGTCCGAGCGCCCTGGCCTTCCGTTGATCCTCGGTAATAATTTCACCTTTCGGGAGCGCCGCCAGAACTGAAAGTATGTAGTTAATTTTTGCATCCTTAGCGCGGGTCTTGAACGGTTTGGTGATCATCCATTGGCCGTGCTCATTAACACACTCCACAAAACCTTTGTTGCCGGCAAGCGACCAATAAGTAACCCGTTCCGGTTCCAAGTCCAATAATTTAATCTCCTTTTTAGCGCCTTCATTTTCGCTGTTATCCGGACTTTCATGCATGAGGACATAACTGAGGATCAGCGCCGTCAAAACCAATAAAAAGAATGTGGTTCGCAGATGCATTGCTTATTTTCTCCTTCTCAGGGAGACAACCAATCCTACCAGGGCGACCAAAGCCGGCAGAATCACAACCGTCACAATATAGGCCGATTGCAGTCGCTTCCGGTCAATATTCAGGCGGATTTTTGAAGGAATCTTCGGGGTAAATGTCGGCGCATTTTTGCGTTCCAAAAGCCAGTTCAGCGCATTGATAAAAAAGTCCGGCGAATAACCGCCGAGAATAGCTCCATTGGACACAAAAGTGGAATCGCCGATAACAACAAGGCGAGTCGGCTTTATTTCAACATCCACGGGCAGGTTGCCTTTCTCAACGGCAACCGCCACCGGCACCGGGCCGGGACGGTCCACTCCGGCGTCAAATTTGGGCGGGTTCTGGTAATATGACATTTCGGCCCAACCTTCTTCCGAGTTTGCGGCCAGAATCACGACGCGGGGTTTATCGGCTGACTGATCCACCGACTGACCGACCGGCATCACCGGCTGGACAGAGCGGGGAAGATTAAAGATCGTGGTCATATTTTTTAGCGGCTCGGTAATCGGATGAGCGCCGTAATTGTTGACCAGGAGTTCGCGGCCGGTAAGGGTTGTGCCCACGACACGATCTGTTCCCAGCCGGATTCCCCAAGTCTCAAGTGTTTTTTCAAGCCCTGTTTCCAGGCCGGTATCCGCCATAAACAGGAGCCGGCCGTAATCATCCAAATATTTTTTGATTATCTCGGCTTCAACATGGGTCAGCGGTCTTTGCATACCGCCGATAACAAGAACGTCACAATCCTTGGGAATAGACGGACTATCCGCGAGCTGCAAAGTCTTGACATTAATATTTCCTTTTTCCAGTAACCGGCCAATCATTGAATATCCCGTGTGCTGGCTAAAGTCGTCTATGCGATGTTCCCCGTGCCCGGCCAGGAAATAAACCACCGGCTTTCTATCTTGAATAAGACTGTAAATGGCGGAGGAAAAGACCTGTTCGCCCCGGAAAGACATCATGGCTTTCGGATGGCCGGACAGCACCGGCACATAATCATAAGTTGCCAACTCGCTCACCGAAACCAGCTTTGTCTTGTCATTAGCGTGAAAAACAATGACACCGGGACCGGGAATATTGTAGAGCAAGGCCAATTCCTTGGCCCGGGCAATATCGCGGTGCGGATCAACGTATTCGGCTTCGAATTTTGCCGAAACATATTCATATTCCCGCAATAGCCGCTTGATATCGTTGAATAGTTCCTGATTCATGTCCAGAAACACGGTTGCCTTCACTGGGCCGCTCAGATGGCTCAGCATATTGAGCGTCACACCGGATAAGGTATAATAGCGGTCCGGGCTGAAATCAAAGCGCACCCGGTGCTTGACCGCCAGATAGTTCGTCATCACCATCAACAATCCGGCGAGAGCAACCACCAACAAGACATTGCTCCCGATGAGTGCGCGTTTTAAACGAAGTTTCATTTCATCTCCATAACCGGGATTCAATTGATTTGACGGCCAGGTATAAAAATAATGCCGTGCCCGAGAGATAAAAATAGACCGGCTGGGAATCGATAATACCCCGCGAAAAATCAACTACATGCTGGATACTGGAAATCTGGGCAAATATCCGCTCAAGCCATATATTGTGCAACGCATACTGCAGATTCTCGGCCAGGAAAGTCACGCTCATCCCGATACAGCACAATATGGCTGAAACAACCATGCTCCTTGTTAAAGAGGACATCAAAAGACCAAAGGCCGTGTAAAAGGCGCTGATAAGGAATACGATGAAATATCCGGCGGCGATGGGCTTATATGAAAGCGCCCCGCCATCGGCGTTAAACAAATAAATAATCACGCTGTAACATAAAGTCGGGAAAAGCATGACGACAATAAACGCAAAAGCGGCCATGAATTTTGCCATCACCACCTGCAAGTCAGTCACCGGCGCAGTCAGTAAAGTTTCAATTGTGCCGGAATGATGTTCCTCGGCAAAAAGCGGCATGGTGATCAAGGCAATTGTTGCCAGCAGGATCAGCCAGAAATAAGCGGATCCAAAAAGAATATCACCGATCTGAAAAGGCTCGGTCGCACTCTGGGAAATCAGCCGGCAGAAACTGAGGCCGGAAATGATCAAAAAAACGATAATCACGGCATAGCCAAGCGGCGCCCGGAAATAAACCAAAAACTGCCTGCGAAACAATGTCAATATATTTATCATTTTTATTCCGTCCGGACCTTGCCGGTAATTTCCGCAAAAGCGTCCTCCAGCTTCTTGCGTTCCAGTTTAAGTTCCCTCATGCTCCACCCGCGGTTTGCCACCGCGGTGAAAACAACGCTGCGGAAATCATCATCATTATTGCTCTCCAGCACGTAACGGTTCCATTCCTGCCCCGAAAAGTCGGCGTCCGCCTTGCGGCATGGATTCCAAAACAAGTTCGTTACTCCCGGAAGTCCGCGCAGAACGTCCGCCACTTCGGAATGAGCGCCGGCAACCTCAGCCACAATTACGGTCTTATTTTTCAAAAGACTGGTCAAGACCGCGGGCGAATCGGACGCCACAATCCGGCCGTGATTGAGAATCAGCACCCGTTCGCAAAGCATTTCGGCTTCCGAAAGAAAATGCGTGGAAAGGACAACCGTATATCTCTGTCCCAGCGTTTTTATCAGGCCGCGGATTGACCTCAGCTGGTTTGGATCAAGCCCGATCGTGGGTTCATCCAGAAGGAGCAGTTCCGGCTCGTGAATGAGCGCGTCCGCAAGGCCAATGCGCTGATGATATCCACGCGATAAATGGGCGATAATCCGGCCGGAAACTTCGTGCAATCCGCAAAGCGATTTCACCTCATCAAGGCGCGCGCGTAAGCGCCGGCTTCCCATCCCCTTCAGCCGCCCGCGGAAATACAAGTATTCGTTGACCCGCATCTCGGGATACAAGGCCACGTTTTCCGGCAGGTAACCGATGCGTTTCCGGACGTCAAGCGAATGCTCAAGAACGGCAAGCCCGTCAATCTGCACGCTTCCCTCGGTCGCCGCAAGGTATCCGGCCAGGATACGCATGGTGGTTGATTTGCCCGCGCCATTCGGACCCAGAAGACCAAGCATCTCACCGCGCTGGACTTCAAACGAAATTCCGTCCACCGCCGTGCCGGACGAAAAACGCTTGGTCAAATTATCCACCTTGATTATAATTCGTCTGTCCTTCACGCGTGCTTCATCCCTCCGGTGTTTTTTTCCTTCCAATACGACCGCCGGTTTTCATATAACCGGCTAACAATTTACCGTTCCCGGCACTATTGATCAATCGTAAAAAAAAGTAACTTTTCATGGGAAGATTGACTCATAATAGATGACACCGAAGGGAGATACGGATTAGGGGCTGGAACATATCGTTGACTCATAATAGATGACACCAAGAATGGAGGGATGAAAACCATGAGCCAACGAGCAAAAAACGAATTAGTAATGCATTGGCGGCCTAAATACCAACGGGTTGGTCGGCGGTACAAGAGCAGTATCTTAAACGAGTTCTGCGATCTAACCGGGCACGATCGGAAACATGCGATTAAATTGATGCGCGGCAAGGCGGGGGTACGCAAGCATGCTCCTGGTCGGAAAAGGATATATGGAGATGAAATAACAGCTCCATTGCGTGATATCTGGAAACTGGCGGAACAGCCATGTTCTAAGATATTGACGGCATTGTTACCGGAATGGATTGATTACTACGAAGACTATGCCGGGCAATGTCCAAACGATGTGCGCCAGAAACTACTCGATGTCAGCGCCTCCCAGATTGACAGGATTTTGAAACCTTATCGTGTTCAACTGCCAAAGTGGCATCGACGTGGATGTAAGCCAGGGAGTCTATTGCGCCAACAGATACCCATTCGTACTGGTCCGTGGGATGCGCAAACGAAACCTGGATATTTGGAATTAGACACGGTATCGCATGGCGGCGAGTCTACGGCAGGTAGTTTTATATGGAGCTTAACTGCCACGGACATCCGCACGGGTTGGACATGCCTGCGGGCAGTATGGAACTGCGGCCAGCATGGCGTAACCGAGCGAATCCGTGAAATCGAACAGGCATTGCCGTTCCCTTGGTTGGGAGCTGATTGCGATAATGGTCATGAATTCCTCAATTACTATCTCAAGACATATTTTCGTAAACGTCGGCATCCTATTGAATTTACACGATCCCGATCTTATCGAAAGAATGATAATGCCCACGTAGAGCAAAAAAACTGGACACATGTCCGGCAGTTGCTCGGATATGAGCGATTACCCTATATGGAATTGATTCCTTTGATTAACGACCTCTTCATCAATGCCTGGGAACCTTTCCGTAATTTCTTCAGTCCAAATATGAAACTGGTATCCAAAACACGGATTGGCAGTCGTTATCAGAAGAAATATGACGTGCCGACAACACCTTATCAGCGTTTGTTAAATAGCAACTGCTTAAGCAAAGAACAGATGGATAAATTACAGCAAATTAAAACAACCTTGAACCCAATCACGCTGAAGGAAGAAATCGAGAAGAAGCTAAAAAAAGTATTTGACCTGTTGCAGCAAATGGAAAAAGAAGAAGAAAAGCACCGCCGCTTGCTCCGCTCCGACGAGCCTATTATGGCCCATTCTCGCGGAGCAAAGCGGCGGCGGAAGAAGAACTTGACTGCAGCCTGAATGAAATCTATCTTAATTATGAAATATCTGAGTCAACTAACCAAATCTGACATCATCCTTCAGTGTCATGGTATTTTGAGTCAACACGCATGGGAAGATGCCGGTAAAGTTCACGGCCCCATCAAGACCAGATTCGGTTGTCAGCTAGTTGGGATTACCGTCCGGAGTTAATCCTTGATCATTCAACCTTAAATCTGATTTCGGGATGAAACTCCCAATCTCAGCAAACTGCCCGTAGTGCTATCCGCCGCGGCGAGATTGCAGGCGGGGCTGTAGGGTATTCGGGCGAAAGAGGATAAAATATAAGGTTTAAAAGATCTTTTCCTGATGCAACTGGCGCGGAAAATTCAGCCCTTCAAAATTTCACGCATCCACCTTGGCAAGAAATCTCTTGATTTCCCAGCCTCTCGGTGTTGTGCATGCCTAATTTCGTCGCACACAGATATCAGGTCCTTATTGCAGGCTATCTAAAGTTATATGCCGTGTTGTCTCGCTTGTTTTCATGTCTAGAATATATCTTTGCTATCTATTCTTTTTGGTAGAAATGTATTCGAGAATCTAGGAATAAACGCCTGTTTTTCAAGTTGACCATTTCCCTATACCACAATTTTACCGCCTTGGATATCGCTTGCACGTTTACATCATTTGAATATAGCAGGGCATGTTCGGAAAATTTTGGTTATGAATTAATTCAGTTGCTCTATCGCTTCAATCAGCCTTCAGGTAAGCGGTTAATTTCATTTCAGCCAGCCGATTTTTATTTCGTCTTCAACCTGTTTGAATTCAGGGTCGCCGGTGACAAGCTCAGCTTTTCTGATTTTTGCCAGCGCCGCGGCGAAACAGTCGGCGTAAGACATCCTTTTTGTGGCCTTGTAGATGGCAGCCTGACGCACCAATTCCAGATTTTTGTCGTCCACGGGGACAATCTCAATGGAAAGGCCGGAGATTTCGCGCACTTTCTGCTCGGCTGTTTCAGCTGATATTTTCCGCATGACGTTATAATAAACTTCGCCCCAGTTCACCACACAGAGCAGTAGTTTATCCCGGCCGGCATCAGCCCTGGCCAGCAGATTTTCCACCTCTTCCGCCGCCGGTTCGTCTTCAAAAAAAGCCATCAGCGCCCAGCTATCAAGCACCTTCGTTGCCATAATTGCTTTTCCCCGTCAGGTCGGCATATCTTTCAAAGTTCCCGCTCCTGTCTGCGGTCTTCCATCAGCGCCTTGAGGACGCCTTTCCCTTTCAGCGAACCGCGCAGGCTGCGGATGTATTTCGGAGTAACCGGCTTGAGCGCGATATGATCGCCTTCGGGATACACCAGCGCCCGCGTGCCTTTCTCAATTTCAAATTCCCTGCGGAGCCAGCGCGGAATGACCACCTGGCCTTTGACCGAAAAGAAAACGGCGTCGTTCTTTTGAGTAGCTTTCATGTATATGAGTCAAACAGATTTTAATATGTAAGTCAACAAAAAAATGTAGGAAAGTTACGCAAGATGTAAGGCAATGAAAACATGTCAGGTATATTGCCGACTAAGACGCTGATATTTTACTCAAACCTTCAACGCAATATTGCGGAACATTGGCCCTTTTAAAATAAGCCATGTTCGGGCTTGCGGAGATGGATTGCGGTTTTGACCCGACGGATGGATGCCAGAGATGAAGCGCGCGCGCCTCAAGGATGACCGAACGGCCGCTTATTCCCGCCTTGTACAACCGCCGCGCAAAATCATCGTCCTCAAGCCCCCAGCCGGTGAATTTTTCGTCAAACCCATTGACGCGTTTAATATCCCCGCGGAAAAGCGAAAAATGACAGCCTAAAATTTTCGGCTTGTGCGGCGCGGCAAGGCCGAGCCGGCGCAGAAAAAAGTTCCGTTGAAATCTGCCCTGTATTTTTGCCAGATGATTTTTACCGGCTTCATCCCATGATGCTTCCAGCATGCGGGCGCTGATTTTCTGGTTCAGCACAAGATTCGTATTACTTTCATTCAGCATGGCGCGGTTGCCGACAAGGAAAAGTCCCTGCCTTGCATGCCGCAAATGCGTCTCTACCGTCTCCGGCAATAATAGAATATCACAGTCTATGGAAATCAGATAATCGCCGCTTGCGGCGCGGATGGCGTTGTTGCGCGCGGCGGCAAGCCGGTAACCGCTGTGTTCCTGGCGCACATAGCGGACCGGAAACGGAAGCTCACCAAAAGCATTGCGCATTGTCCGGACACATTGTTCTTCAGAACCGTCGTCGGAAACAATGGCTTCATCAACCCGGCTGGTATTCAGCGCCAATGCGCGCAGGCAGGCAATTGCCATTTCCGGCCGGTTGTAGACGGTTATAATAGCGCTAACTTTCATGATAATTCCTGCAATACGATTTTCGCCGCGCGTTCTACCGCGCCGGGATCTCCAAGTATGCCCCGGACGCGGTCTAGTTCATTAATCATATTCTTCCGAGTTTGACTGTCGGCCAGAAGCGGTTCAATGGCCCGGGCCAGTTTTTCCGGCGTGGCGTCGCCTTGCAGGAGTTCTGGGCAGACTTGCTTGCCGGCGACGATATTGACCATGCCCAGGAACGGCACGCGGATCAGTATTCTTCCGGCAAGGTAAGTCATCAGGCGTACCCGGTAGACCACCACCATGGGACACCGCATCAGGGCCGTTTCTATGGTTGCCGTTCCGGAACATACCCAGGCGGCCATGGCTTGGCGTAAAACCTGCCGGGTCTGCCCCTCAACAACGGCAAATTGTCCGCTCATTTTCATTTCCGATAAAATCTGTTCAATCCATCCCCCGGCTTCCGGCGACGCGGCCGCGATGATGAATCCGATGGAAGGTAATTTTTTCTTCAGAATGACCGCGGCCTTGACCATCGCCGGCAGGATTAAATTTACTTCCTGTTGCCGACTGCCGGGCAGAACGGCCACCTGTGGCGACCCGTTCCATGGCAGGGATGGCATCGGTTCAGCGCGCGCGGCTTCCGCGATTGAAACCAGCGGATGGCCTGCAAAATCAGCTTTCAGGCCGGCGCCCTTGAACACATCCGGCTCAAAAGGGAAAATGGCGATCAGCCGGTCAACACTGGAAGCCAGCACGGGAATACGGCGGCGGTTCCAGGCCCAGACCTGCGGACAGATATAATAAATGACCTTGAAGCCGAGTTTGCGCGCCGCTTTGGCGAACGGCAGGTTGAAGCCGGGATAATCAACCAGCAGGACGGCGTCCGGCTTGCGCTCTTTTAAAAGTGCGAGCATGGCATGAAATGTTTTTCTGAAAAAGAAATATTTACGCAGGACCTCGCTCAAGCCCAACACGGCCATGTCGCGCGCATGGACGTTGATTTCCATGCCGGCATTTTTCAATTCATCACCGCCGATGCCGAAAAAAACGAACTCCTTGTCGCGCCGCCGCAGGGCGCCGACAAGCGTGGCGGCGTGCAGATCGCCGGACAATTCCCCGGCAATGATCATGACATTTTTTTTCATTTACGAGGCGTGATCGCGGATATGTTTGCAGATATCGGCCGCCAAATTGAGGGCCTCGGCCGCCAGTTCGCCGCTGACCAACGGACTGCTTTTAGTGCGCACACAATCTATGAATGAAGCAAGTTCTATATCAAGCGCGTTGCCCTTTTCGATGGGTATCCGTTCCTTTTCAATTCTTCCGGCCTGGCGCCGGTATATTTCACCGGCCTGGCGCTGATAATCCAGCGAAATATAAGCGTCCTCCTGGAACACGCGGATTTTTCGCAGGCTTTCCGGGCTGATCCGGCTGGTAGTGACATTGGCAACGCACCCGTTTTCAAACGCCAGCCGCACGTTGGCGATATCCTCGCTTGGACTCAACACCGGCACGCCGACCGCGTGGATTTCTTTGATTGGCGAGCGGACCAGGTGCAGGATAATTTCAAGGTCGTGAATCATCAGGTCCAACACAACGCTTACTTCCGTTCCGCGCGGTTTGCCGCCGAAAAGCGGCGTCGGATAAGGGGTAAGCCGATGGGCCTCGATAAACCGGGGATGCATCAATATTGATTCAAGGAATTTCATGACGGGGTTGAATCTTTCGAGGTGCCCCACCTGCAGAATGAGTTTTTTTCCCCTTGCGGCGGTTACCATGGTTTCCGCCTCGGCTGTTGTGACGGCAATCGGTTTTTCAACCAGAAGATTGACTCCCCGCGCAATCATCTGCATGGCAACTTCGTGGTGTTTGTCGGCCGGAACAACGATGCTGGCCGCTTCCACCTGGGCGGCCAGTTCATTGAAATCATTAAAGACCCGCGTCTTGTACCTGGCGGCTATGTCCTGCGCCCGCCGGGTGTTTAGGTCATAAACCCCGACCAATTCCGCACCCGGCAGTTCGGAATAAACGCGGGCGTGCCACTGTCCGAGACTGCCGACGCCGACCACGCCGACTTTTATCTTTCGAGCATCGTTAGTTTGCATTTCATTCATTACCCGCTCCTTGCTTCTACTTCTTTGAGCCAATTTTTAAACTGCTTCTTGTCCGTTCTCTTTCTGTCATTCCCGCGCAAGCGGGAATCCAGGATAGATTTATACGTTTTTACCTTTTTCTGGATTCCCGAGCGGGTCGGGAATGACAATCATGTGAAGCATGGTGCACATGAATTACGCTTCACGAACGACGTTTCACGAGATACGCGGTGAAACCGCCACCAGCGCCAAATCCATATTGTCCGCCGCCGCGATAATCTTGTCCGGCTCAAGCATGATTGTGCGCCCGGCTTCAACCGCCATGGCGGAGGCGTTTATCTTTTTCAGAATCTTCATTGTTTTCAAGCCGACCACCGGGATATCATAGCGCATATCGTGATCGCTCCTTGCGGTTTTGACCACAACCGCTCCCGGGCCGCCCAGCCGGCCGGCGCGCAAAATAGCTTCATCCGTCCCCTCAAACGCTTCCACGGCAAGAATTGTGCCCTCCTTGACAACAACGGTCTGGCCGATTTCAAGCGAGCTGACCGTCTTGGCAACGCGCATGCCGAGTTCAATGTCCTTTTGTTCACGCTCGGTCGGCGGCCGGCGGCTCAGCTGGCCGGCTTTCGGAAGGGAATTTTCCATGAACCGCCAGGCCGGCAACAACTGCACGCCGATGGCGGAAAACTCCGCGCAAACGGCGCCAAAGATGGTCTGCGCGTTGCGCTTGCTTAACTGGGTCAGGATTTTCAGCGCTTTGGCGTCGGGTCTCAAGCGGAATAAGCTGACCGGCGTGATCTGGCCCGCCATGACGGCATGCTTGATGCCGCCGGCTTTGATTGCTTCCAGGACGGCGCCCAATTGGCCGAAATTGAACCATTGCGTCTCATCCGCGATTTTTTCGATTTCCCGTTCGGTTTCACCTTTGAATGCCGCCGCGAATATCCGGCCCACCCCATGCCGGCGCGCCGACTCCGCCAGCGTCAGCGGGTATATGCCGCGCCCGGCGATAATGACGAGCTCCTTAGGGATAAAGAAAGCTTCAGCATTCATTATAAGTCTCCGTATTTTCCCCTTCTTTTTAAAACTACAGGAAAAATTGTTCAACGGCAAGATAGTTTGCCGCTATTTTGCAATGATGGAATCAAAAGCATTAAACTTAATGACTTGACACCGGGCGAAGAAGGAAAATACTGTCCGTAGCGCAGTCTGATTTTTAATGAGAAATTTAATTTGCAGGGTTTATGCGACAACAAGGGAAAAATATATTGACCAGCATTATATTGGCATGGGGATTGATGATGAATTGTCATGCGCAGGAAAATATCGTCCAGGAGGAGTTTGTATTTGCCAGCTCATTTGACGGCGTCGGACCGCTCCGTTCGGTCGCCGTATATTCAAATAACGCCCGTAAACTGCCGCTGATGGTTCTGCAATGCGGATATAACGGCGGACGGGATCTTCTGCTGTTTTCCGCCAAACGGATGGCCGCCCGCGGTTATTTCTGCGTATGCAACGGACGGCGGGGAATGGCCGGACAGCCGGGGCATCATGACGACGGCGGCGTTGAAATCATGGATATTTATGACAGCATTCAGGCGGCAATCGCAAAATATGGCGACAAAGTGGATGCTTCCAGAATATCAATCATTGGTTACTCCAACGGCGGGGGAAATGTTTTTTCCGCCCTGGTCCGTTTTCCATATTTACTCCGGGGCGGCATGGCGCTGTTTGGAATTACCGACTACGGCCAATGGGCTTCCTCCGGCCACTTTACCAGGGAAGTGACGCAAGCCGTTGGCGGAACACCGGAAAAAGTCCCGGATAAATATCTTGTGAGGAATTCCGTCCTGGCGGCGGGGAACTTGCGCGGCGTTCGTTTCCATATTGCCTATGACGAAAAGGAGACTATTTGTCCAGTTACCATGGATGAAGCGTTCGTGGAAGCGGCAAAAAAAACCGGATATAAAAATATTTTTGTTCATGTCAGCAAGGTTACGGATATCAATCGCTGGCTTCACGGCTATAATGGCGCAAAGAACAATCTTTCCCCGATTGAAGACATCTTCATGGATGATATTGAAAAGAATCCATTGCCTCCGCCCCAAATGGGGACAATCGGCGAATTTATCGTTCCCGGATTTATCGTGACTCCGCGTTTTACCTGTGTAATCGGACACGGGGACGATGCGGTCGCGACCATCAACTATCAATTCACGGACAAATCGGCCAAATTTACCTTTACGCCGATCAGCTCCGACAAAAATACCAGGGCGCAGATAACTTTGCCTGAAAATATTCCGCATAGGGAAACAGATGTTATTATCAACGGCAAAAAAACCGGTATTATCAAGGACGACCTTCTGCTTAAAGCGGAAACGACGATTGACGGCACATTGGAATTCCGGATGAGTAATCGCTAACCTGGATTATTCACGCAAAGCGTGAACAATCCACCCTTTGGGCACTTCGACAAGCTCAGTGTCCCGAGCAGAGTCGAGGGACTTCGACTTTGGCCTTTAACAAGGCCTTCGCTCAGGGTTAGCCTTGAGCAAGTCCTGAGCAAGGTCGAAGGACGCGTCGAAATTTCAAAGCCTTTGGCTTTGAGATGATTATGAATGAAAACAAAGTTTTTATGAATAGATCAGGCTAATGGCGGAATTGATAAACAATTTTTCATGGTCAATATCGGCGCGGGAGGATTTTAACGAGTGCCGCCGGCGGCGCTACTGGGCCAAATACGCGATGTGGAACGGCTGGAAAGAAAATGCCTCCCCCATCCAGCGTGCTGCCTACCGGTTGACCAAGATGGAAAACCGTTTTACCCTGCTCGGCAATGCCGTTGAACTGGGAGTCAACTGGCTTATCGGCCGGCAACAGGCCGGACAAGCCGCACCCGCGGAAGAAGCTTATGAAACAGCCGCCAAGCCCTTTTTGAATAAATGCTGGAGCGAATCGGCAAAAGGCCTGTGGAAAAACAATCCCAAAAAATTCTGTTGCCTGCATGAGCACTATTATGCCGACTTGGGGAAGAATAGGGAAAAAAGTGAAAAAGAAAAGGCAATGACCGCCGATATGATTGTCAAAATCAAACTCTGTCTTTCTAATTTCATTGTAAAAAACCTGCCGGATCTCGCGCCGGTAAAAAAAGAACAGGAAATAGCCATCAGCACCGTTGTCGCAGGGGACCCGGAATCGTTTAATCTGGAAGAGATAAAAATCTACGCCATTCCGGATTACGTGTATCTTAAGGACGGGAAAATGCATATTCATGACTGGAAAAGCGGCGGCGCACGAGTGACGCACAAGGATCAGATGGCGGTCTACGGACTCTGGGCGGCGGTCAAACACAAAATGGCGCCCGAGAAAGTCAATATTCATTTGGAATATCTCGCTTCCGGCGTCACAGACAGTCATGAACTGACGAACGAAAGCTTGATCCGGGCGCAGGAATTAATCCGCGAATCGGTCAATGAAATGGCAGAATACCTGGTTGAAGGCGATTTGCGGCGCAATGAAGCCCTTCCCAAGGAGGACTGGGAAATGAGCGCTGACATGAATGTATGCCGCAAATGCAATTTCTACGAGCTCTGCAAGCCGGAGCTTGGCACATAGGAATTTTACCTGGATTCCCGCTTTCGCGGGAATGACAGAGTGTGCGATTTTCGCTTCGCATGTTTGTCATTCCCGATTTAATCCGGCCTTCGTAGCCAGAAAGCTTTACTTCGGCGGAGTAGGCTCGGGAATCCAGAATTGTGTTTTTTGTGGCTATTTCGGATTTAAAAATCTTTTTTCGATTTCCGATTTTGAGATGCCACTGATTGAAATAATTTTCCGCCTTTGGTTTAAACCGCTTTTGAGCGTGATATTATTTTTGGGGATATTGAGCCTTTTGCTTAAAAAAGAAATCAGCGCCTCATTTGCCTTTCCGTCAACCGGCGGGGCGTGCAGACGGATTTTCAATGTGTCGCCATGCAGGCCCTGAACGGCGTCTTGCGCCGCGCGCGGCACGGCATGCACGGCTATGATTACGCCGTCATCGGACTGATTGATCCAGCTTTGATTCATGCCGCGCATTATACCCTCTTTCTTTTTCCCTGCAACGGATAATGGGTGATACGAGAGCGTTTGTTGCCGCTTATTTTTCTTTACAACATGGCGTGCAATGCGTATTTTGAAACATGAAAATAACAGTTAAGCGAAGGACTTTTGCAATCAACCCAATAGGATATGGATTAATCATGCTGGTCGCCGCGGCACAGATCGTTTCCGGGACAACCGGATTCGTGTGTGATGACCGGTATCTCCGCCACGATACGGGTCCCGGCCATCCGGAAAGTCCCGCGCGATTAACCGCCATCCTTGACCAACTGAAAACAACCGGCCTGTACGGGCAACTGGTCTGCATCAAGCCTCGCCCCTGCGAAAAACAGTGGCTGTTGGCGGTTCATGGCGAATCCTATCTCCGGCAGGTCGCATCCGTTTGCGCTGACGGCGGACATTATCTTGATTCCCGTGACACGCCGGTCTCAAAGGAATCGTATGAATGCGCGCTTTTGGCGGCGGGCGGCGTATTGGCGGCCGTTGATGCCGTGATGGATCACCGCGTCCGGAATGCATTTTGCGCCGTGCGTCCACCCGGCCATCATGCGTCGCGCGCACGCGCCATGGGCTTTTGCCTTTTCAATAACGTGGCGATCGCGGCCCGGTATATCCAGTCAAAATACGGCCTTAAAAAAATACTAATCGTGGATTGGGATGTTCATCATGGGAACGGGACGCAAGACACATTTTACTCCGATCCGACGGTTTTCTACTTTTCTATTCATCGGCATCCGTTCTATCCGGGGAGTGGCATGGCATCCGAGCGGGGTTCCGGCGACGCCGAGGGCACGACCCTGAACGTGCCCATGCCCAGCGGGTCCGGCGGTCTTGAATACCGGACGGTGTTTGAGAAAACACTCAAACCGGCCGCATTGGCCTTCAAGCCGGATTTCGTCCTCGTTTCCGCCGGGTTTGACGCGCAGACTGACGATCCGCTGGGTGGCATGAACCTGACCGCCGCCGATTTCGGGATCCTGGCGCGAACGGTCCGTAACATTGCGGAAACCTGTTGCGGGGACAGACTCGTGGTCGTCCTGGAAGGCGGATACAATCTCAAGGGACTGTCCCAATCAGTGGAAACGGTCATCCGCGAACTCATGCGGTAACCCAGGACCTGTCTGAAGCCGCCGAGATTGACGGCTAATCCGGCAACATAATTTCGTACCGGTAGGAATTACAGTCATAACCGCTGTGCACCGGGCCATGCTGGGATGTATGTAATTTCATAAACAGCAACAGGTTCCCGCTTTGATGATCCTCTATCATCTGCCAGTTGGAAAAACGGATATTTGATTGATGCTGTTCATGCTTGGTTTCTATCACCGTGACCGTGTTTCTCTTCAGGCACAGGGATTGCATGTCTATTTCGGCAATGTGCAGTGAAGTCCGCGGATCGCAATTAAACGCAGGTTCATCTGAAATATTCAAAATAATATAAGGCCTTCCGTTTTTGGATGACAAGAAAACATCCTGGTAGGACCTGGGCGAATATACGTAACGGCCGTCTTCGTAAGTAAGCGGCCGGGGCGCGCACCAGGTCTTGCCCTTGTCTTCCGAGACAGAAAACAATTTACAGGATGTCACTCCAGGATGATCCTGGGAAGCGAGCATGGCGCCCTGGCGCAAGGCGACAAAAAGCCTCCCGTCGGGGAACTGGCACGCATGCGGCTCGGCAAGTCCCCCCATGCTTTTTTGGGGATCCATCTCCAGCATTCCGCCCTCTTCCCAGTTAATAAGAGTCAAATCCTTGTTCCAGCTTCCCAAAAATGTTCTCACGCGGGCATGGTTTTTTACATTTATTTTAACAAATTCATAAGACGGCCAGAAAAGAGAACCATCTTTTAATTTTATTATGCGTTGGTGCCATCCATTAGAATTTATCTTTTGAGGACTGCCCCAGGTCTTGCCCTCATCCTTTGAAATTTCCAGCATTGTTATATGTTCAGGTTCCGAGGAGCAATCAAGGTCGCATCCTTTCAACATTTTGTGATAATGTCTCAGCAGGATTCCATGTTCCCTGTCCAAAAAATAACCGTATCCGGGTTTTTGTGAAACAGCATGAGGATCTCCAAGTTTTTTCCAGACCTTGCCCGTGTCTTCGCTGATGACTTCATTAATTATGGTTTTGTCAAGCGGACGAGGTTTTGTATCATCAATAACACTGGCAATAAGGCTCTGCTTGTTTTTGCTTATATAGCTTATATCTCCAAACAAGCCGCAATCTGTCTCCGAGGTGCCTGGTAAATTATATGTCTTGCAGACCGTAATGCCGGAATTGGTGTTTTTGCGGATTGAGCAAGGCCGGCAATACTCAAACGCGCCGGGCTCCGCCGCGTGGGTTATTACCATCCCCATGGTCTGGATATATAACGCCCCGGGAAACATCGGCTTGAAACAATGCTTCCTTACGGTTAACTCCACGCAGGAATCATCCGGCTTGCGCCCATCCTTGCAATGGACAAATATTTCCTTCCCATCAGGAGCGACAATGAAGGAGCCGGTGATTTTCAACAAAGCTTCCATGCCGCCGGCCTCTTCCAGCGGCTCATCGTCAAAATAGATCTGGCCGAGGGTCGGCGGTAAAATCTCTCCTTTTGAGGGACGAACGCGAATTTCATGCTCATCTTCCACCAGGCTCAATTCATAAGGATTATAGGCGCCCTGCGCAAAAAGCGATTCCGGCAACGGAGCTTTGTAGACATCGCCCCCGACCCGGTCCCATTTAGGCTCAAAAACATCAGAGCCTTTCAAATATACTTTTGCCCCAAGCACTGCTTTGAATGAAGGTAAAAGCCGGGGTTCATAGATATGACCGTTCTTGTAAATCTTTACTTCTTCCCGGTAGATGCCCTCATCAATGCGCGCGGTATCCCCCATATCCATAATCGAAGCAGCCTTTGAGATAGTTTTGAATGGACGCTCCTTGGTGCCTGGATTTTCGTCGGATGCTTGGATATTGTGCTTGGAAACATAATAGGTCTTGCCCGTCTCTTCCCAGGCATTCGGCAAGTATTCAGACTTTTGCATTGTCTTTATCTCCTGTTCGTTGTTTTTCATTTACTTTTTGAGAAGCATTACCGGCCAGAAGTATGGCTTTTGATAAGGCGTTGTTCCTTTCGGCGTCAAGGCAATATATCGTTTGGCATAGTCGTTATCATTGTCCCATAGCAGAATGGCAAAGCCCAGCGCCGTGTTCGCCTTCAGTTGCAGGGGCGCAAGCTCGCTGGCCGGGAAAGCCAGTTCATAAACATAACCGTCCGCAGTTTTCTTAAAGGCCGACCTGACCTTTGGCGCATCCCCCTTTTCCAGGAAACAAAGCTGCCATTCCGGGACCGGATTGCGGGAAACACGCAGCGCTTCCCCGGCAAGATAAACATTGTAATTATAATCATTGTTATCGTAGTCCTTCAAGTTCTTGTTCCGGGCGTCGCCAAACGTGTCAAAGTATATTTGCAGGGAATCATAATTCCAAAAATAGCTGTCGGAAGGCGGCGGAGGGGCCAAAACATCATCTTGCACTTCAACCGCCAGGTAAAAATATTCCTCGTCCCAGGCAGTGTAAAATTTGGCCGAGAAATCTTTTTCTCCCTTCCATTCCGGTATTTCCGGATACTTCGCAAGCAATTTTGCCGGGGCGCCAAAACCTTCCTGCCGCCCGGCCATTGAGATACCCTGGGTTGCGTCCCAATCTGACAGGTCGCCGTCAACGGTTATTTTGGATTTCAGCCTCTCACAGGGGATAAATACGAAGCTGCGGTCTATCTGCTGCGGTGCTTCCGAGCCCTCAGCCTTGAATTCTATTTTCAGGGGGACTTCGGTTAACGCATCTTTTGTCGCCTGCAGCTGGACCTTGAAAGTTTTACCCTCTTTCGGCAGAAGGGTTATATTTTCATCCACGATTTTTTTATCAAACGCCGTAACCGCAAAAGAACCCTTGATTGTTTTTGATATCCTGTTTACGACCTTGACCTCGACCATGGTCATATCAACCGGTTTTACCTGGATGGACACCGTTTGCACCGGGCTGCCTTTTATTTTAATTCCGCCAAGTTTTTCCTTGAATTCATCATAAGCCCCCGCTTTTCCCCGGACAAAAATCGGCTGGGAAGGAACCGGCAACTGACTGCCTTTTTTCACATCCAGCTTATTGTTGACAAAATTAATAACTTCCGCTTCGTCTTCATCAAAAGGAAAAGTCATTGAAAACGGCTCACGCTTTTCGCGGTCCACTTCCTCGTTGATGTTCCACATGGCCGCGACCGGACGATTCTTGCTGTCCTTGAAAAGATAACAGCGCACATCGTCGCTGAAAACCATGTCATTAAGGTATTCACACCCCTCGCCAAAGATATGTCCAAGAATATTCGGCGCCCAGCACGCGAGGCTTGAACAACCGTTTATATCCAGCATGGCGGTACCATAATTATGCCATAAAAGACGTTCTACCCGTGGATAGTATTTAAGCGCTATTATCCACATTCGCGCGTTATAAGCGGCTTGGAGTCGCTCCCCCATCCCGATGTCGTAAGATAACGGCATGCCCCGCCAGAAATCAGCAAATTTTGTGGTATCAAGACCGTATTTAGGAATATTATAAAATGCATAATTGAGGTCTTCGGCAAACCACACTTTGCCCTTGAAGTTATACTTATCCAGCATTTTGAGAAGAACAGATATATCGTTATCCAGATCGGGAATTTCCGGGCGTGGTCGGTAGGAGTGCGCTTCGCAAATGTCAAAAATATCACCGGCTCCATTTTGCCACATTTCTTCGATTTGAGCTATGCCATTGCCGGGATACAGATCGCATGTGCTTGGCGAACGCACGAGGGCTTCCGGATTCTCGTCACGAACGTTTTCTGCAACCTTGCGTTGCAATTCCATATATTTCCCGAGTCTTCTGGCGCGATCTTTTTGACCTGGCAGGATGGCCTCGCCGGCCAGGGACCAGTTATCATATTCCGGATGGGCCTTTGCTATCCGCCGGGCAACTTCCGCTATTGTTTCATGTTGTTCTTCTCCAACCATATAGACAGGATATTTGCTTCGCACCTCATCCCATGGGATATCCGGGTTTTTGTAACCATCCTCCCCGTCCAGCGCATAAGAGGCCTTGCCCTTATAGGCTAAATAAGGCATAAGCGAAATATTGTTCTTTTGAAACAAGTTAACGATTTCCGCCGATGGAAAATTGATAAGCTTACATGAACCTAAACCTATATGCTTGTACTTTTCAAATGACTTGGATGGCGAAGGAAAAATCCCCGTCCCCGAACTGAAAAAGTCTTTCAGTTTATGTTTGTTATCCAGATACCGCATCACGCCGAAACGAAAAAAATCGTAATCGCTATACCTGTCATCAAGTTCAAATTCAACCTTTATTCCGTATAAACCGCAAGCAAGACCGTCGAGTTCATTTAGCTTGATAGCGGTCATGCCTTTGTCGTTTGTCTTGAACGGACATTTCCTTGCATTTAGCTTCTTCCCGCTGTAATCGCTGGTTGTCAAATTAACTTCCCCGGTAATACCGGGTTTTGCGGTGTAAATTTCAAGGCGGCCGTTAACAGTTTCGCCGGGTTGGCAAAGGTTATTATAGTGATCAGTAACTAATTCCGCGATAACCGGTTTCTCGGTAAAATCCGTTGGCTTTTCCCCCGCTTCAAGCTGGATGGCATCTATCCATACCCGGCCATCCTCCGCTGGAAATCCTTGGGCATAAAACGTAGGCGCGGCAACTGCATTTGGCGCCGTGAACGTCAGGCTGTGCCGGGTCCAATTGGTTGTGACCGGAAAGCTTTTTTTGGCAGGGAAAACAGGCCAGACACCGGTATATATTATAGCCTCCAGGCTGGTCGCCTTATCCCCGCGACAATAGAAGCTCAAGGTGTATTTTTCCCCCGGTTTCACCGGTATGGCAAAACTTGTCAAGCGCGTAATTTCGCGATAACCCTTGTAGGAATAAAACATAAAACTTTTATTACCGCTGAAAGATTCGCTGGAATCAATCTCGAAATATTTATCAAAATAATATTCCATGTTTCCGCCGGTCCAGTACCGGCCGCCGGCTTCAAAAGAAGGATTCTGGATCAAGTTCCGGCAAAGATTATAACGGGGAGCAAAAAGATTGTCGGTGGCATAGTATGATTCCTGGCTGCCTTTCTTTTCGCTGAATTTCATTGTTTCAGCCTGTTCCTTGTAAAGACCGGCGATTTTCGATTCATCAAGGGCTTCATCGTATAGCTTAATCCCGCGGAGAATGCCATTAAAGGCATGGGACCAGGTTGAGCCGATCTCCATCAGGCTCGGTTGCGGGCTGTAAAAGATGTCCCTTGTTTCTTCCTCGGAAGCCACTTTTTCACCGTTGCGATAAAGACGGACGTGTTTGTTGTCATAAGTAACGGCAATAAAAGAAAATTTGTTAAGCGGAATATTCCCTAATTTGAAAATTCTGGTTTCCGGGCTGAACCTGGCATTGAAATCAATTTCCATTACCCCTGCTTTGTAAGAACCGAAAACCGAGTATCCGCCCTTCCAGCCGCTTCCCTCGGCATTGGGGCCGCATATGATACCAGCCGCTTCCCCGTCGGATTCAGATGGATTGATCCAAAACAAAAGCGTTAAATTTTTTGCCAGAATGTTAGTGAAGGAATTTACCCGTATTGAATGACCAATGCCATTGAACTTGAGAAGAAAACCGCCATCATCGGATTGAACCCATTCTGTCCCTTTTTGCGCCAATGGCCTGTTGAATTCAGAGCGATCCATTATCTTTCCTTCAGGACCTTCATTAAGCGGCAGGTCCAGCAGGCATTTCCCATGGGCCGGGAAAACACAAGCCACCCCCAGGAGAATTCCAATCCAGCACGTGAGTAATCGCTTCTTGATATTCATGGTATTACCTCCAGCTTTTTTTATACAAGCCCCCAGAAAAGGAACAGATCCGTATATTACCGGTATAACCTATCACTGCAAAACGGCGGAAACAATGGAAAAGGCATATAAAAAAGTCCGAAAGCATATAAATTTGGCTCCTATCAGTCTTGAGGTTTTTCAACGCCTTCCGGCGCCGAACTGTATTCAGCAGAATGAAATATACGGATTTTTTAGGTCCGTTTTGCAGGTATGCTTGGATGCAGGGCAGGTCCTCCTACGCGAAATCGCTACGGAGGGCGGGCAGGCGGGATCAATCCGTCAACTGACGGATTAGCGCACACTGTAAATAGACCCGTCGTAAATCCGCTCATAGGCGCCAATGTCAACCGTCCCATAGCGCATGCGCTTCTTTCCTTCCAGATCAAAGGAATTCGTCATCCAATTCTGATTGGTTCCCGTGTTGATGCACGGCGAACGGGCGGACAGCCGGAAATTGCCGGTATCCTTCGCGACAAACTTCGGGTCCGCGTCCGTGTTCGCCGTCCCCACCACCGCCGACAGGGGCGCGGTGCAACTGTTGCTGAACGTGCAGTCCGCCGTCGCATAGACATTGGACGACGTGCCGCCCGCATTCAGGTTATGATATATGATTGAATTAACCACGCGCACCCCGTTGCTCGCATACATGCCCCCGGCGTTAACCCCACTCCCAGCGGACAGATTACTGACTATTGTGCAATTTTCAACAAGCCCGTTGGTGCCTGTTATCGATATGCCACAATTACTTGAGTTCGTATTATTCGCTATTAGGCAGTTGCGGAGCGTGAGCGGCCCAACTGGATTATTGCAAGTTAAACCACCACCACCACTATTATTTACTATTACACCTCTGGAAATCAACACAGTTTGCGCGCCAACATACTCAATTAACATTCCAGAGCCTGGGCCAATATTATTGCTGATCAAGCAACTTTCAATCACCACAGTTCCAAACGCTCGAACAAAGACACCGGGGACACCATAGTTATTATTAAGCGTATTCGCAAATACTTGACAATTACTCATAACGCCATACTTTATGGCGACACCACCGCCATTATAATCTACGGTATTACTGGCTATGACTGAGTTATCCAGGCGAGAGCCACTAGCATTCACGAAAACACCGCCACCTTGGATATTTAAACCTGCATTTGCCTTTCCGGCAGTATTATTCAAAATCCGGCAGTTAGTAACCCGCCCGCCGTTAATGGCAATTCCGCCGCCGCCGTAACCCGCACTTGGCGAAAGGAACAGATTGCCGACGACCGTGCAATTCATAGCCGTGGAACCGGCCGCTAAATATAATCCGCCGCCCAAACCGCTAGCTGCATTAGTCAGGGTATTGCCGGCAATAATGCAATTTGAGACTAGACCGGCGTTGCAATACACGCCGGCGCCATTAAAACTACTTCCGCCATAATAGAAATTTGTCACTGTAAAACCTTCCAACAGGCTTCCCGATCCGTCCATATACACGCCGCGAATGTTCACCACGTCGTTGGTTCCGGGACCATAGAGCACCGTGTCCGCCGGATTCGTGCTCCAGGCGCGAATATGGCAGGCCTTGGCGGCCGAATTACTGATCGTGTCGGTGATGGTGTATGTGCCGTTTGAAACCCAGATCATCTCGTTCACAACCGTCCCTGCATTGGTAAGCGCGTTGATGATCGTTAAAAAGGGAACACCCCAGCTCGTCCCGGCGTTGCTATCTGCGCCATTCGTGGCCACATACCATGGCCCGGCCGCCCGCGCCCCGGCCGCGGTGAACAACCCAAGCGCCAACACCCAAATCCGGATTATTTGCGTCGGTCTCATTATATTAATCGCCGTCTACATGACATTTATTCAAGGGTAACCTCCGGTTACATTCAGACGGGAATTCTTCCGAGGTATAGCCCTCTTATTGTTCAAGGGTAACCTCCGGTTACATTCAGACGGGAATTCTTCCGAGGTATAGCCCTCTTATTGTTCAAGGGTAACCTCCGGTTACATTCAGACGGGAATTCTTCCGAGGTATAGCCCTCTTATTGTT
>Ga0247840_10000438_pt1 | contig 86553 bp, 126 predicted proteins | sample LaCruzMarch2015__FD_192404 | JGI IMG/M metagenome (GOLD analysis project Ga0247840, IMG submission 192404) | Freshwater microbial communities from meromictic Lake La Cruz, Castile-La Mancha, Spain - LaCruzMarch2015_17m | ecosystem: Environmental > Aquatic > Freshwater > Lake | place: Spain... | reverse complement strand
CAGTAACTGTGGATAATGTTAGCGGTACGGCGTATTTCACTCCGTTGGGTGGTAGTTGGTCAGGTACTTCATTAGATTATGATTACTTGTTTAGCGGAGATACAACTTGTGAAATATATCAGAGTGGGGATAATCCCTTCTTAGATGGACCTTTGGTTATATCAGGCTATACCAATTCATCAATCAATGACTTAGTACAATATGGACCTATTAAATTTAAACATAGCACCCCAGTAACTGGATCAACAGGAGTAAAGGGTATTGTATACCAACCAAATCCACAATTTCCATATACAGCATATACAATCAATAATTTAGATTATTTTGATTATCCTGAAGATTTAACCATATTCGTTGTTTCAGGTGTAAGTCCAATTGATGTTGTATGTTCAGCAATAACCAAGGAAGAATATCTCTTAAATGTTGTTGATGAACCTGAAGTACAATCTGCTGTATTTGTTGAGAGAGGAAAGAATTCGGCTTTAGAGAGACTTATGAGATTGGGTGAGGTAGATAATGTTGGGGATTTAACCAAGTATGGTTATGGATTTTTTAATGTTATAAAAACATAAAATTGATATTTATAAAAAACAAATAAAAAAATGGCAATAGGCAATTATGGAACCATAAGACAAGCGGATGTTTCCCCAGAAGATGTTGAAATTATATTGAATTATACACCATCAAGAGATGAAACACAGAACTTCTTATTAACAAAATTAAATGCGAAATCAATCTTAAGACCATATTTCAATAACTCAAGCACTGGTGGAAACGCCAATGTTGAGATATTGGGTGGTTTATATAATTTAACATTACCTGCGGAACAATTTAACAGAGTTGGAATCTATACATTAATGATTAGACCTGCTCAAATTAGAACTACAATTTTGGATTGCGGCATATTATCAGCATTACCTAATGTTAAGGGTTTGGTTATTGATTTAAACTCAGTTCCAAATGAATTTAGAAATAAATTCACCAATCAAGGGTTGGTTGGATTCAGAGTTGAATACTTGAATACAGATGGGTCTAAAATACCCAATTTCTTCCGTATCATTACATCATCTTTCTTTTGCGAACCAGTTGTCCAAAACTTAACAAACACCTCTCAGAGGTCAATTAGATACCGATATACAGATTCAAATTCAAATCTAATATTTTGTACATTATCACCATCAACCGCACCATCTAACAAACCTAATGCTGTACCATATATTGGACAACCAAATCAGAATATTATTATAACAAATACATTCTTTAATCCGATTGTTATGGATATTGAAATTGCTGAACACGACTTTTCAACATTGGCTATTGGATTATTTGGCAATCAGACCAAATCAATTGATGATGGTATTTACACATTATACGATAGTAATAATAACATATATAAACAATACAATTTATACGAAATACGAGACCAATTTAATGACCTTCTATTTGAGGTTAGACAAGACAGAGGAGATAATGTTGATTTCAGTAAAAACTTCACAAATATAACTCAATAATGGCTAAATTTACTTGTCCCCCACAACCACCAACAGGTGAAGGTACTTTTTCTGACAATTTGGTAGGATTCCAACTTGTTACTGGGGGTGGTTTAACTCAAGGTAATTTTAATTTCACAACTGCGGTTACTGAAAAAGTTAATCGTAATTTTAGTACTGGGGTATTCTCAAATCCAATGAGCTTGGACTCAATGGGAATTACCGATATTAATCAAGCCAAGGCAATTATTGAGAATAATTTTAAGATATATCCAAATTTTGATTTATCTCAAGTAACAAACTTTGTTTTATATGGTTCAATGGTCAAAAGGATATCATCTGCCATCACAAAAATTATTAATTATTTCCCTGCGGCAATTGAATCAACATCAATTAGTATTGATTATACATCCGGTGTTACCGCAGAAAATATTGTTTATAACGTTGTAGCGAATGAAACCTCATTCCGATTGAATTTATCAAGAATTCGTAATCCTTTTGAAATTGATTATACGGTTAATTCAACTAGGAATTTGGAATTAAGAGAAATAAAAGTATCTCCATTGAGAGATATGACAACTCAGTATGTCAATTATTCACTGTATTATTTAGGTAATGGATATAATGTAACTAGAATAGTATCAACAAGCGGATTAACTAGTGGTTATTTAACAATATATGTAAGTGGAAATCCATTTTTAGGTCAAACAACAATATATAATGATATAGTTATACGACCAAATGACTTTGTTGTTGCAAAAGTCTTCAATGAAGATTTAGATGATGTTGAAAATTTCTTATTAAATAGGGATATAACACCATTATATACCTCAACATTCAAAGTACCAATTGAAGCTGAAGATGGAACAGTTTATATCCAAAATCGTCAAATAACTTTTCCGTTGTATGGTAGATGGAATATTGATATTTTAACATCTAATTTTGATAGATATTTAACTTCTTTAAATGAAATTGCGGTTTATTATGATAATCAACAAACAAATTTAGTATCAAGGTTTTTAGCAACTGGAGCATTTACAGAATTTGACACTGATGATAGAAAAATTGAAAAAATATTACAAATTTTCGGTAGAAGTTTTGATGATGTTCAAAAATTCATTACATCTCTATCATTTGTAAATTCGGTTAATTATACAGTTAGAAATGATATTCCATCCCAGTTATTAAAAAATTTAGCACAAACATTAGGATGGAATACAAATATAACACCAATATCAAACGACAATTTTTTAACCTCAATATTCGGTGATACAAATACGGACACCTCAAATTTCAGTGGTGTAGCAATACGCTCAACTCCGGATGAATTAAATTATCAATACTTTAGGAATATAATATTAAATTCAGCCTATCTTTTTAAATCAAAAGGTACTAGAAAATCAATTGAAGGTTTATTAAGGTTAGTTGGAGCCCCTGAAGCATTGGTTGAGTTCAATGAATATATTTATTTAGCCGACCAAAGAATTAATTTATCTGAATTTGACACTTATTGGGGTTTAATTTCTGGTGGGACATATATTCAAGAAACCCCAATATTAGAAGAAGGAAATATATTTTCAATTCAAGGTATTGAATACACGGGATTCACCTCAACAAATTCAATTACTAGTGTTAATTTAAATTTGGAGGATTATCCGATAGATTCTCAAGGTTACCCAAGGACACCTGAAGATACGGAGAGTTATTTCTTCCAAATTGGAGGAGGATGGTTTGAACAAACTCCACAACACAGAGGCCCAGAAGTTATTAATTTAACATTTAGTATATTTACAGGTCAAAGTACAGTATTACAGACAAATCTACTACCACCATCATATGGTCAAATATATTTAAATAGATATAGGAGATTTCCATTTATGAATCTTGGTTTTAGATTAACTTCTCAAATTGATAATAATAAGAGTTGGTTTGATACCGAAACTGGATTACGGAGTAATTTAGATGGTAATTTAAATGCAAGGTATTTTGTTGATGATGAAAGATTGGTATTAAATGTTAAAAACGTTGATATCTTTATGAACCCAGCTCAAGGGTTATTATATGATGTATGGTCAATGTCAAGACAAGACAATTACCCAATCCCAAATCAAGGTTTAAATTATATTCAACCAACAGCATGTGACCCAAACCCAATTAAATATTATCCTAATAAAGGTGGGGTGGATTGGACTATTATCAATCCCCAACCAAAGAGAAAAACATTCTTTGAATTTGCTCAAACATTTTGGCAAAATACAATCAATGTTAGAAATAGACAATTCTCATCAAATGGAAAAACTGGGGGGTATCCAACCTTGGATTCAATCTATTGGAGATATATCCAATCTGAGGAAATTGCCAATCTACCAAATAACAATTTCAAATATGAAAATATGATTGAATACGTTAATGGGATGGGTGATTATTGGATTAGATTGATTGAACAAATGGTTCCCGCAACAACAATTTGGAACACAGGAATTAGAATGGAAAATTCAATATTCCATAGACAAAAATTTGTTTGGAGAAGACAAGAGGGTTGCGAAATTGTGCCTAATGATAAGGGTGGGGCTCAAGAATTCCCTCCAATTAAAGATCCTAAAACAAGTCCATCAATATCAACACCACCTAGTGGTGTTGAAGTTCCATCAATTAAATTTAATGATGGTGGAAGTGTTAAAAATAATAATGGCGGATTTAAAGGTGGAGTACCACTCAATAGACCATCAACACTTATTACAGATGTATTTCAGTATGATTGTAGTGCTGAATCTGTTGAGTGTCAAATTTATTCTTGGCAGTCAAATCCTCAAATATTAACATTAACTGGAGTATTAGGAAGTATTTTGAATAATTATTTAAGTGTAAATGGATATGAACTAAACGATTGTTTATTAAACACACTACAAAGTAATTGGTATATTGAACTAAAAGTAAGTGGTAACACCATTGTTCAGAATGAATTTTTCACCGGAAACACATATTCAATAGCTCCATTTAATGCACCAACTGAAACACAATATTATAACGCATTGATTTCAGCTTTAAACTCTTTAAAATCCTTGGGATATGATTATTACTTAACTGATAGTAATACGGTTGTTGTTTACAATCAAGTGTGTTCAACTGACGATAGTGGATTTACATTTAGTATAGATATTGGTATAAACTTTAAAATTTATTGTAATTAATGGCTTGTGATTTAGGAGTTGGAATTAATGGTATAACAGGGGATTGTTCAAATAGTAGTTTAGGTGCTTTTGATATTAGTATTGATGGGACAGCGCCAGATTACATAATCCAACGGATTAGCCCAACAACAGGAACAACTGTATTAGGTCTTGGTATTACCGGATATTCGCAAACCGGACTAACTGCTGGAACGTATACCTTTAATATTGTTGATAGCTGTTCTTCAGGGAATACGTATTTTTTGGTTAATATTAATATATCGTCAGGAACTTGTGTATCTATTGACTCCACAAATACAACTTGTGGTTTTGACAATGGGTCTATAACCGCAACAACTAATAATTTATACAATAACTCAATATTTTATTTATATGAAGTTAATGATGGGATATCCCAAGTAATATCACTACCAGTTAATACTGCCGTTTTTAATACTTTGTCGGCAGGGACATATTATGTAATTGCTGATGATGGAGGAGGCTGTTCAGGTAAAAGTCAGAGTTGTATAATTAAAAGTTCAACAACATTAAATTTTGGATTGTATCAGGTTAATAATTCAGCTTGCGCTGTAAATTTAGGTTCATTGTATGTTACGGGACTAACAGGAACTCCACCATATACATATCTTTGGTCTAATGGACAAACAACACCATCTATTACCGGATTATCTGATGGGTCATACTCTGTTGTAGTTACCGATAGCTTTGGATGTAGTACGTCTCAAGGAGCTATAATAGAATCAGTACCCATATTAACAAGTTTAATTTTAATTGATACTCAACCAACTTGTTTTTCAGCCACAGGTGAGGCGACTGTTTATATTTCAGGGGGAACTGCCCCATATCATATACAAGGTTCAAATGGTGAAATTGTGATAACATTCTCACCATCTTATACATTCACCGGATTACCTGCGGGTTACTTCTCAACCACAGTCACAGATGCTGGATTATGTCAATCAACTGCGTACACGACATTATTAACCCCTAGTGCTATATCTGTTGTTACATTTGATGTTACAAACTCAAATTGCAATAATTTTGATGGTCAAATATCAATATCTATATTCGGTGGGACAGCACCATATACATATACTTTAACAGATTCTCTTAATAATTCACAAATTGGGATACAACCATTACAAAATGGTGGATTTATATTTACATCTTTAAGTTCTGACACTTATACCATAACAATTACGGATTCATTAAACATATGTCCTTATTCAGGTACTGTGGTTATTAGTAATAATGTGTTATTTGATTTATCGGCAATAACATCTGGCGCTACTTGTAATTTACCGAATGGAGAAGTTGTATTATCAATTACTAGTGGAGGAACTGGACCATATAGGTATGAAATTAATGGTTATGACATTTTTGGTCAAACAGGATTAACTTATACATTCCAAAATTTATTACCAGGGAATTATACTGCAAAAGTTACGGATGTTAATTTATGTCAACAGATTTTACCAATAACAATACCAAATCTAAGTAATCTAAATTATGTTTTATCATCATTGAATCCTTTATTTTCAAATGATGGTGAAATCAGTATTTTCATTACAGATGGAACTCCACCATTTGCCGTTAATTGGAGTCCAAATGTAAATGGACAAACAGGTCTAACGATTAATAATCTTTCAGCAGGGACTTATTCTGTTACAATTACGGATGCTTATGGATGTACATTGAGTAGAAGTATAACATTAATAGGTTATACGTTATTGCAATCAAATCAAACTTATACCATTTCACAAGGATTATTAACCAATCAGACACAAAATCTAAGAAAAGGTCCACAACAGATGTTAATAGAAGGATTTAAGGACTTGACATCTGGTGACACAAATTGTATTCTAAATTCAGCGGTATTTGAGGTTGAAGTGACATTATCTGGTGTTACAACATCAAGTACAGGTCAAACCTTTTATACTGCAACAACATTAAACGATTTTCCTGCGGATAATTTATATTACGATACGGTTAAGATTTTGTTATTGAGTTATTCCGGAATAACATATGTAGATATTGAACCAATTGAAAATAAAATAACGATTGGAACAATAAGTAATCCACCACAAGAATATATTGATTCTGAAGTAATTGTTGGGGTTAAAGTTTATTATGATATAAGTTGTGAAGTATGTGCTCTACCAGTTTTAGCTCCATTTATATTTACGGTAGATACAACAAAAATTAGTTTAGGGTCAACAAATATTGATACGTTTAAGTTACCTTTAGTAAGTGGTGGTTCATATAGTTTTGATGTGGATTGGGGCGATGGTGTAGTTGAAACAATTAATACTTGGAATGATCCAAATGTTGAACATACATATACCGCAGTTGGTACATATGAGGTATCAATTAGTGGACAATTAAGTGGTTGGACATTTAATAATAGTGGAGATAGAGGAAAATTAATGGAGATTAAACAATGGGGTATTTTAGAATTAGGTGATTCACCAGGTCATTTCTATGGTTGTGTTAATTTGGAATTGAGTGGGACTACAGATTTCATTGACTTATCAACAACATCAACATTAGTTCAAACATTTAGAAATTGTACTTCAATTACAACAATCAATAATGCTGAGTTTTGGGACGTTTCAACAATTACTGATATGACTGAAACATTTAGAAATGCGACATCATTTAATCACCCTATTGGTTCTTGGGACGTATCAAATGTTACAACTACACTTAGAATGTTCCAAACCGCATTTGATTTTAATCAAGATATAAATAATTGGGATGTATCTAACTTAGTTAATTCAGCAAATATGTTTACTTCGGCAACATCATTTAATCAACCGTTGAATAATTGGAATGTATCCAATATAACAAATATGTCTGGAATGTTTTCAACTGCAATAGTATTTAACCAACCACTGAGTGGATGGAATGTGTCTAATGCAACTAACATGAGTAATATGTTCGCAAATGCGACATTATTTAATCAAGATATAAGTGGATGGGATGTATCTAATGTAACAAATATGTTAAGTATGTTCGCAAATGCGACATTATTTAATCAAGATATAAGTGGATGGGATGTTTCAAATGTTACAAGTATGTCATTTATGTTAAACACTTGTGGAATAAGTCAATCAAATTATGAATCACTTTTAGTTGGATGGAATTCCTTACCTTCATTACAAAATGGTGTGTTTTTGGGGGCTCTTGGGTTACAATATCAAATAGGTAGTGCCGCTGACACCGCCAGATCTAATATCATAGGAACATATTCTTGGACAATATCGGGAGATATTGCTGTACCATAAAATAAAACCCCACCTAAAAAGTGGGGTTTTATTTTACCATATATTTTCTTGTTTCATATAACCTAGAACACAACAATAAGCGTCACTCATATCGAAATTCTCTTTTTTGAGTGTATTGTTTTTGGTATAGACCCAATTAATTTGGGGTTCTTTCTTTGCAACTTGTTCCCAAATGATTTGTTTCTTATCACAATCTTTTGGGAAACCACCAAATAAAACAAGTTTCTTTTTATCATTTTCTTTAACCAACCAAGGAAAAGCATTCTTCCTTGAATTATAGGTTGAGATATATTCTGGTACTAAACCTAGGGCATCATAAATTTCCTTTGAAATAATGGTGTTAAAACGTAACAGAGTTTGTATCGTATAAACATTATTACTATTAAGTAGAGGTTCTTCAATTACTACCTTTGTAATACCAAGTCCTTTATATTGTTCCAATTTTGTTTTAAAGATTTCAGTTTTAAGAAATAATTCCTTAATTTTGTTATCTTCCTTTGGTTTGACAACAGGAGAAATATGAGTTAATTCCAAAAGTTCTTTTGATGCGATATCAAAAAGTGCCCAACCAATAGTCTTGGTGGACACATCTAAACCTAGTATTTTGGGGGTTGTTTCAATTGTTTTAGACATAATTAAAAATCAAATTTAACTACAAATTGTTGAATACCATTCCTTGGGTATGGTGATTGTAGTTTCGATACAATCATAAGAGTTTTGTCAGAATCGTAAAGACCAATTTCAGACAGATGAACTTTTTTGGTGTTTTCCCAAGTTGGATTTGATGATACCAAAAACTCTGATTGACCCAAGTTTATTTTATATCTCATTTCATAAATTGTGGCTTGAATGTCTGTATCTAAATTTCCATAGAAATAGTATTCATCACCAAAATTAAGATTTGTTGTTGTTCCTGATGGTAAATCAATATAGTCGGTTAATACATATGTATCCGCTTCATCATATAAGTCTTGTGTAATAACAAATGTATTTCCCGTTAGACCTTCTTCGGTTAAGTAACCATTAATTGTTGAACCACTTAATTGGTCGGTATAATCAATTATTTTCCACTCACTAGGTTCAGGTCTTCCATTACCATCAACTTTCTGACAAATGATTTGGAATGTATCGGCATAAAATCCAAGAGGCATTGAACAATAAGATGGACATATTGTTGTGGTTGTAGATATTACTGGGAATGTTGTTGTGGTTGTAACTATAAATTGGGAACAATTAACAGTTGTTGTGGTTGTAGTACAAGCACTAACACATTCGGTCTGTTCTAGTGTATCGCCAGATACATAAAACCAAGAAACTTCACTTGTTTCACCATTTATATTATAAACACATAAATCAATACCAAACCCAAAATCAGCATCTAATGTATTTAAAACACCATAACAATCGGTATAAATAATCATAGAACTCCCAGCTGTTACAAGATTAGTTGTCAATGTAATACATTCGCAACCAAATGTAAAAAAGTCATCATAATTTGTTGTTGTGAAACCAGTTAACGATGGAGTAGTTGTTGTCCAAGTACCATATGGTGTATCACCACTAGTTAATCCAGTTAATGTGGCTTCAACAATGTTATTTTCAATTAAAACCCAAGTATTACCACTAAATGTGATGTACTTACCTAAGTCTTGATCGGTATATATTCCAGTACCCCCTGATAATGCAAAATCATAGAAAATGTTATCGCAAATTGATCCACCAGAAATACATTGAGTGGTAACTATTCTATTGTATAATCCACATTGAGAAACCCCTGAAATTCCAGCCCCTATAATTTCATAATTACCAATTGGTTCATTAGTGTCAAATAATATATTATAAGACTCATTTGCTGCCGTGTCAAAAACCCAATTAGTTGAATCCCAACTAATGTTAGCGTAAAATTCATTACCAAAAACATTAAATATTGGATAATTATTTAATGTTTTTGGTGTTGGTATAACGACAAGAGTTAAAAATACATTATTAATCTGATAAAACATAGTAAATCCACTAAACCAACAAGGGCAAGGGTTAAACGTAGTTGTTGTGGTTGTGATTGGATTAAATTGAGTTGAAAGACAACCAAACTCACCACCAAACCTTACACTTACATTTTGTGATGGAAGTGGATTGCAACTCACATTAGGTCCTTGAATTGCTTGATAATAATTACAATGTAATGAATTCGTAAAACCATATGAATTAGATAATCTATATGTCACATAAAGATATTCAGTATTACCTGTCAAAATACCCTCAACCGAATTATTATCCAAACCACAAATATTTGGTGTAATTAAGGCAACTTTTGGGGCTGGTAATGTCCAATTTCTATTTGACTTATATGACATCGCGGCAATCAATTCTTCATCATCAATAACAATAATTTTTAAGTCAGGAAATACCTTACCAACACGATTTGGAATGTTTGGAGTTAGAGCATTAACATTAGGATTATTATCCCACAAATGGAAATATCTAATACCTGGGTCATTCATCTCAAGATTCTTGGTTGACTTAATATAATTAACTTGGAATAAATCCAAATCTTCAAAACCTGGAGGGTCAATCCAAAATGTCTGACCTAAACAACAATTTGGATTTTTATGCCACATCAACCAAGGAAGATGTAATTTAAAGTTTCTACCTTGACCAGTTGTGTCTTCCACACTATCATCAAATGGCTGTGTAGCAAACTTCTCACCATAGAATAAATCAATGGTTTGATTTGTATAATGAATGATGGCAATTGCTTTTTGGTCTTGTGGTAAAACTTGAACAATTTCATCAAAAGAATTTATATAGAATGTAAAACTTGTATCTGTTTGACCACTACTATTGGCGTACCCCAAATATTCTTTTGAACCCAAATAATTAACTGAACCAAACTTGGTATAGTCATTGGATGTTGATGAGTCAAGACCTGCTGGACTTTCAGACCAAGGAATGTTCATATTCCAAACCTTCACATTAAATTGGTCATTATAACAAACGGATTCAAAATTAATAACATCATTATTCCAATGAAGCGAGGGTGTTACACTATCATATATTTCCGTCATTCCTGATGGATAAATAATAGTTCTACCATAACATTGGTTAGATAAATAAGAATAATCCGGGGTTGTTCTATCTAATGTTAAAGTATTTAAACAAACCCCAACAATTTTATAAGTAAGAATTGGATAACAACTCTGAAATCCCACAACACAAGTTTCTCCTTCAATTGGTTCACAAGGTCCACATACTATTGGAGCACAAGTTGTTGTTGTGGTTGTAGCTGGAGGTACTGGAGGACTACAAGGGTCAGTTGTTGTGGTAGTTGTAGTTGGGGCTATTGTTGTTGTGGTGGTAGTTGCGGTATAACAAGATGAATTACTTTTACCATAACCATCATAAATTATAGTGATGATATCACCAACTTTATAATTTCTAATAACATTTGAATTATTTCCACTATAAATAACATCAATAGTATTTGTACCATTTAGGGTATTCATTTGAACGATATAATTAGCACTAATAGCATAACAATTCATTGTTAAAGCACTCCAATTATATTCTTCTGTATTTGGAATTGATGTCCCCAAGAAAAACCCTCTAGGTTGAGCTGTATTATACACAGATTCAACAATGGAATCCATAAAAGGAATTCCATAAGTATTTCCCCCAATTTCATCAACGAATATTGGGTATTTTATATTTTCTTTATTTGACTGAGGAGCACCAGCTGTATTCTGAGCATTAAAACTAGGTTCAAAGACATTATATTTGGTATAATTGAAATTAGGTATAACACTATAACTAACCTCACTATCTCCAATTTGAAAATATGATATATTGAATCTACCTTGTGACAATTTTTGCCTACCAGCGTCAGTTAGCCTGGTGTTAATTAAACCTGATGTATTTTTTAAAATGTATCCCATACCTAATAAATATATTAATTCATCTTTTATGCTGTTATTGCTGAACAACAACCACAACCACTAATTGACACATTTGAGATTGTGAAATTATGTTGACTAGTTCCGATATAACAATTAATGAATTCGTTTTTATTTACAATGTCTATTGTTGCTAATTCAAATTCAGTTCCCAATGTATAACTCAACGATGACCATTCTTCATTAAAAGTTGTCAGATATAATGGTTCTCCTTGACATCCAGGAATTGGATTAAAGGTTGAACCAGTTGTTGTTCCTGAACTTGTGTTTGGTATTGTTATCGTATCAATAACCAATGAAGAATTTGATGTACCTGACGATGAAAATTCGTTTGGTGATGATTGGTATAAATTTGAATGATTTATTTTAAATGAAATTGTAACCCCACTTTGTAGTGTTGGGAATACATTCACATATGTCTTATATTCTGTAATTACTTGTGTTGGTGATGTACTAATAATCTGTGATGTTGTATTCAGATATATTGTATATGCAATTGGATTTGATGGGGGATTAAGTGTAACAAAATTTGTTGAAGAATTTCCAGATATGTCATTTGCGATTACAACATAATTACCTTCACATAGATTATTGAAAATTGGGAAGGGGTTATAACTTAATCCATTATTAATTGAAAACGAGTATGGGGGATAACCGTCTGATGCGAATATTGTTAGACCTCCATCACATCCACATATTGTTTGATTTATTGTTACTTCAGAAAAAATCGCCATAAGTTGATTTATATACTACATATACCGGTAGTTACAGTTTGACAGTAAATGAAGTTTATTGTTGCCGTTAACGAACCACTAACTGAATTTGCTGTTAGTGTTACACTAAAATTAGGGTTTGAAAAAGGTGGAAGACAAGGACCCTGCCAGCCCCTATTATTTCTTAATGAATTATTTTGTGTACTCCCAGTTACCGCAGGACTTTGCCAAGGAATCGTGTCACTAACTTCAAATTGACTTGGATTAATATTTGTTATATCCCAATATACATCACCAGTACCAATATGTGTACATAATATGTCGTAACTTGTAACTATAACTCCTCCTGGATTTTGTATAAACCATTTAAAATAAGGTGTTTTATTATTTCCACCACAAGCTACCCCACGATATTGTGGTGGGATGTTTGAACCATAATATTGCCACCAACTTTCATTAATCCAAAAGACTAATATTGGCGGAGCAAGACAAACACCGTTTGTTGATGAAATAGCTGGAATAATCGGATTTGATGTATTAAATAAACTCCAAGTATTCACAGGTCGCCCAATATTAGGAAATGGAGGTAATGGTGTAGAATTTATCATCTTCCAAGTTGAAGGAGTTTGAGGCCCTAATTTACTTGGAGTTGTAAGTTGACTAGAACTCGTTGCGGATAACGACCAAACATTGCTAGTATAATCCCAAATAACAAATTCTTCACCTGTATTTGAAATAAAAATTGGTGTTATAATATTGTTAGTGTAATTAAAAGAAAATATTATGAAACTTAAATCAATACTAAAACCTGGACTATTTCGGTCACCTGTCGCTTTAATTCTTAAACAGAAAGTAATTTCTTGATATTGCTGCGGTGTTGTTGGTATCGGTGGCGGTGTTGGAGTGGGTAATGGTGGTGGTGCGACAATTGTACAATTAATTACTTGTTGAAAATCACCAAAATTATCAGTAACCTCAACAAAATAAGTACCAACTAATAAATTGGGTATATTGTAAAAATTTGAAGACCCAATAACACCATATGTTGAATTACCTGTTGAATTTAAAAGACGAATAGAATACGGTGGAGTTCCCCCAGTTATCAATAAAGATAAACTACCAGTACCACCTACTTTTGATGGTGGTATTGGGGTACAACTAATACCCATTGGATAAATTGTAATTACACCACATTCATTAATTGGTAAAAAATTATTATCAGAATAATTTGGTTTTGTAAAACAAGTACAATCACAAGTCTTAAAGAATTCACTACCAACAAAATTACCGTCCCATTTTACAGTAGAGGTATATGGATAATCTCCAGTATAATCTAATGTTATATTACTAGGAGTTCCCAAAACTTCAGAGAATACCCATTTATTCAAATTTGGACTCCACCAAAGATATGTTATTGGACTTGTGGGTATTGTATAATAAACCTTACTATTATATAGTGTCGGCATTGGTGATGTTGTACCACTAAGACAAGCATAAGGGGCCAAACAAAAATCATAAGTTATGATTTTATTATTACACCAAGTTGGGGAAAGTTCTAATAAACCTTTTGACATTTTATATCGTTAATTATTGATAAATACAATTAATCATTATTTTCTACCAATGATTTCATAATATCAATATACTTTATGGTTGAACTATTTTTATCCACATAATCAAAAAAGTTTGGATTCTCTTTTAATTTATCCAATGGGTTCACATTAATATATTCCCCCTTATAGAATTTATTATGTTTTAATTCATCAGTTACCCCAGCCATATGAAGAATATTATGTTGGTCATATTTTCTTATATCATCAGTAGCCCAAGAGAAACTAAGTTCATCTGATATTTTAACATCGCATTTGAAATACCATAAATTCCATAATAATGACCACATTTCAGCAGTCCAAAATTGGATAGCACCAAAATCAATTGGAAACTCTTTATGATAATCCATCATTGTATTATAAAGTGGGACACAATCCATATATATTTTATACCATTCACTTGATGGGGTATTTTTAATTATATATTGACCTCCACCTGAGTTATTTTGATTGATTTTAAGGGTATCAATGTCAATTCCAACAACATCAACCATTTTTGTTAATAGTGAATCCTTTTCTAAAGTTGGGTATTTCATTTCATATCTTTCACTACAACTTTTTAGGTAGTCGTGTCCAATATACCCAATTGTATCGGAAACATAGATTGTATTATCCTTAATTAATGAATTAAAATCAGGTAATTTTCTGAATATAATATCCGCATCGTGCAAGAAAAATAGTTTCCCATATTGGGGATATTGTTCCAACCATTTATAGATTAGAAAAGGTTTTATGTTTGGTATATAATGTTTTTTATGTCTTTCATCTAAGTAATGATGAACATTAATTCCCAACTCTTTCAAGTCTAACGACTCTTTGGTTGGTTCTTTATTTCCCATAACCATCGCAAAAATTACGTGTATTTGGTTGGGGTTTATTCCCAAACTTATAAAGTTATGAACATAAATTCTAACTTGCCAATGAAAGTAGGGAACATCAGGTTGTGCTGTTACAAAAATTAAATCCTCCATATAAAAAAATATAGAGGATTATTTGACTTTATAAATAATATATAATTACCAAGTTGTTAAACCTGAACGTTTCCATCCTGCAGCAGTTTTGACATACACATAACTAGCATCCCAAGATATATCACCAAGTACACCATTTGTATCTGTTGTTCCTGATGGGGTATATGTTGTTTTAACAATTAATTGGTTATAACCTGTTGTACCACTAACATATAAACTACTTCCAGATATTGCACCATCTGCTCTTATAATTGATGTTTTAACATTAGAAGCGTTAATACCTTCTATTAAGTTACTAACATTATCGGCATTTCCTGTTCCATTCTTAATTGATAGACCATCTAATAATGCGTTAATAGTTAAACCAGTAACAATATTAAAACTAGCACTATGTGTTGTACCATCATTTTCTAAAATTGTAAATGTATTTGCATTATTATAAGTAAGTCCTGTAACTGCGGTATTTGTATAACCAGTAACTAAACCAGTGACATTAAAACTACCACCAATATCATCATAAAATGTTATAGTACCTGTTAGTGGGTCATATGTACCTCCAGTTAGAGTAGTTGGATTTATCAAGTCAAGTACTTGACCCATTGTTGCCTTATATGAAGAACCTGCTGGATTTTGAGAAGTATCACCAGTAATTACAATGTGAATTAAATCATTAACGGTTACACCAGTTGTTAAGGTTCTATCGGTAAGAAATGCCATTTATTTTTTTCTTTATAAATAGTTAGGACATAAAGAAATATCCGACACCATCCATAAAATAAAAATCCTCCAAGCCCATAAATTCTTTTATATCCTCACTACAATATAAAATTTTAAATCTTTCACACCCATCACTTGTAATTACCTTAACCCCAATTGCTGGTGCTGAACTAAATTGTGGAGGAAGAATAATTGTATTAACGACAGGTACGGTTGTTGCAATATAAGCCAACAGTATACATTGATTACCAAAGACATCACATACATAAACGGTATATGGTTGATTTAAACCAAAGATATTGTTAAAAACAAGTGCGTTCATTTTTGAGTTATATTACTATAAATATAACAAATTATAAACTTACCAAACAATCAATACAAGTATTAAAGAATGTATTACCTAAAGATGGGAAGAAACTTCCATTCACATAAGTAAACGTTGATCCCAATGGTAATGTTGGATATGTGGATGAGTAATACATATATTCCCAACATAAATCATTTGCAATTGTTTTGAACACTTGATTTGGCGTGAATGTTGGTATGGCCAAAGTCTGAATTACATATTCGGTTGGATTACCACATTGTCTATACACATAATAACCTGGTAACATAGATGGCGTTGGTGTTGGTGTCATTGTTGGAGTAACAGAAGGTGTTACGGTGGCCGTTGGTGTCGGTGAAACATCTGGAACACAAAGTGAACATTGACCAACATTAGAAAACCCTAAAGGCCCGGTTACCAATGAAATTGAATCAACCCCAATGGTATCCAAATTATAACCCAAGAATGAAATACATTTTGAATTTCCATTAACTGATGCTTTGAATATCATAAATTGACTAATTGTACCTCCTGATGGCAATGGAATACTATTTGTCGTATAATACATTTCTCCAGTATAACAATCTTGGAATTGTTTGCTACTAGGTGATTTAAGCTGTCCATCAATTGTGTTAAAAACAACCGTTCCTGACACACTACAAGGTCTTGTAATCTGAGGTGTTGGGGTAGGTGTTGGAGTTGATGTTGCCGTTGGAGTTGGCGTATAACCACTTATAGTTACATCAATAGCTCTACCACCACAAGGGTCACTTGGTGATGGTGTTGGTGTCATTGTTGGAGTTGTGGAGATTGTTGGGGTAATACTTGGTGTGGGTGTAACCTCACAATCAAATATCGCATTAAAATCCAATACGGAACAATTAACAGTTGGGGTTGGAGTAGGAGTGGGACAAGCACCACTGAATACATAAGTGTCACACAAATCAGGACAAACTGAGTTACAAGGATCAGGTCCCTCCAATAAACAAGTTCCATCTAATATTGTTGATAAACACCAAGTTCCACCAGTTGTATAATAGATAACATAACCATTTGTTTCACCACTCCAATAAGGTTCAGAGTTATGAATTCCACCATACTTGAAATAATCATCATAACCCAATCCTGTGTCATTAACACAATAATTAACAATATCGGTTTTATCAATTAGAACACAATATGGTGTACCACTACAAGTATATAAAGAATATCCACTTGGACAAGTATAACCAGTGTTGGATGTTGCGCCACTTTCGGATAAAAGTATATCTTGACCAACAAAATTTAATGTTGAAAACAAAGTATCAGCACTTAATTGAGAATAACTAGTATAACCACTTAATGTTGAGACTGAACCACTATATATTTCAGCAACAAAACTTGCTGGAGATAATGTAAGGTTTAAATTCTCCATTTCGATTATATTCAACCCTGAAGTAAATGTATATGGAAAAACACTCAAAAATACAGTGCCATAACCTTGAGCAATAGATGTACCAGGAAAAGTTGAAATTGATTGATAAACCAGATTACCATTAATTTTAAATCTAAAATAATCGTCACCTGAAACCGCAATATAATATGTACCACCAATTGGTATATCTAAACAATATGAAAACCCAATATATTCATCATATGGAGGTGCTGTTGCACCACTTGAAACCCATATTCCAGCATTATTTAATCTACCGGTTATTGTAGTTCCACTACCCCAAAGTGAATTTGTTAAAATAGGTGGTCCAAAATACGGTGAAGGTGTAAAACCTTGACCACCAGCTTGAATATTTAAAATCCTTCCACTATTATCAACTAAAAATTGCGTATTAAAAAGTAATGTCCCATTTTCAGTATATGCTGAAGTAGTTGAACCTGAATTTGTTATTGGGAATGAAAGATTTGTAATGTCTTCATAAAAAATAACACCATACGCATCATACACTGTATTAACACTACCAGTTGTTGCGGTATAAAAAAATGAACCACCACTTGTTGCTGCGGTTATGGTATACATACAGGCATCTGAATCTATGGTTGGGGTATAACCCGATGGACAAGGACAACTCATTTGTTAAACTACTAAATTGGAGATTATTTCACAATTATTATCATCAACAACTTTAATATTATATGATAATTGACCATCCATAATTAATGGTACATCAAATGAGTATGTTCCACCACTATAGGTATCAACATAAACACAAGTGGTTAAAGGATCATCACATAAATAAATGTCAAAAGGTGTTGCTCCAGTTACATCATTTATTGTTATTGTTGTTGGCATTTGACAAAATTGTTTTTAATAAATATATTAGGTAGTAAAACTTTGTGAATAATATGTTAGATGATAATGAAATAATCGTTGATATCCTTAAAGAAATTTTTGGGAAAGAAAAACGACATTATGAATCCAAGGGACAACTTTCGGTCAATTGCCCAATTTGTGATGATGGAAAACACAAAGGAAACCTAGAAATAAATTACTTCCAACACGTTTATCATTGTTGGTCTTGTGGTGACACAAACAATATGCACGGGTCATTACCCCATCTAATTAAAAAATATGGTAAGAAGTCCCACTATAAAACATATTCTTTATTAGCACCAGATGAAATAAAACCAATAAATAAAAAAATACCCAAATTAAAACTACCTGAACATTTCAAAAAGTTTAACGAAGTTTCAAGTATCTACCCAGTAAGAAGACAAGCGTATAATTATTTAACAAATAGGGGGATAACCGATGAAATGATTGAAAGATATGGAATTGGTTTTTGTGATAATGGAAGTCATTTAGGAAGAATAATAATCCCCTCCTATGATAAAAAGGATGAATTAAATTATTATATTGCCAGAAGTTGGGATTTACATAGTAGAGCCAAATACAAGAACCCTGAAGCTGAAAAAGATAAAATCATCTTCTTTGAAAGTTTGATAGATTGGGAAAAAGATATAACTTTGGTTGAAGGGGCATTTGATTCCATTTTCATTCCGAATAGCATCCCAATGTTAGGAAAACATATGAGTTCATTATTATTTGATACCTTATATGAGAAAACAAAAGGGGAAATAACGATTGCGTTGGATGGTGATGCTTATGAAAATACAATAAAATTATACCACGAATTAAATGGTGGGAACTTATATGGAAGAATAAGGGTTGTTAAATTACCCCTTGATAAAGATATTGCCGATTTGAGGGGAAACATTAATGAATATTATATAACAATACGATGACAGATTTATTTAAGGTTAGAGACGAGATATTGGAGATTGTTAGAAAAAGACAACAAGAACTACAATTGACATTTGAGGAAGAAAAACACCAATATACAATGTTGGATGTTGATAATATATTAAAGGATGATTGGCTTTCAGTTTCCAAGGTAATTAAAAAATATTATGATGAATTTCCTGCTGAGGAAATTGCTTTAAAGAAAGCAAAGGGGGATGTTGATGAACAACAAAAACTATTAAAAGAATGGTCTGATGCTGGTACATACTCCACCAATTTGGGTAGTAGAACTCACTACTTACTAGAACGAAAATCATTGGAAATGTTTGGTATTAATAAAGAAGTCAGACAACCCATCTTTGATTGTGATTTTGAACAGATATTGAAGAGTGACAGGATGGTTAATGCTGGTATAGATTTCTTGGAATTAATGAAGAAAAGAGGCGCTCTATTACTAGATACGGAGATGGTATTGGGGGATAATGAATTGAAATATGTTGGACAACCAGATAAGATGTGGTTGATTGAGAACAAGGAGAAAAATACGATTGGAATATTCTGTACAGATTATAAAACGAATAAACCTAAGAACTTCGAATCCAATCATTTTACCAAACCAATGAAAGATCCATTTGGTAATTTACCCAATAATGCGTTGGGGCATTATTATGTTCAACTTCCATTATATTTAAGGTTATTATTTAAAATGTTGGAGGGAAGTAAATATGAAAAAATTGGACTTTTTGGTGCGATTATAATATTATTGAAGGACGATGGGACATTTGAGGAATTTAGAATTCCGATGAATGTTATTTCACAAGTAGCAAAACTTAAAATATTTTAAATAATGGAAAAACAAATGACGGAAAAGGATTATTTTGATGATTTCAGATTTGTAACGAATAAACTTAAGAAAAGGTTTATGTTTGAATACAATGGTGTTAAATTTGTCTCAAATAGAGAAATAATTGGTGTAAACCCTAAAACATTTGAATTAATATATAAAAAATAATATGGAAAATCTAATTAATACCGAACAAAACCTACCCAAGATTGATTTAAAACAACAACCAACCGTTGTATGTGAAAGTTGTGGGTCAATGTATTTTAAAGAAGTTGTGATGATTAAGAGAGTATCAAAACTCTTCACTGGAGCATTAGAAGACACCTTAGTACCATTTCCAACTTATCGTTGTGATGATTGCGGACACGTTAATGAGGACTTCAAATTGTTTGACAAATGATAGATAACAAGATATTATTGGAGACTTATATGTTGGGTTTCTCCGATGAATTGGAAGGTGAAACAAGGGAATTTGAGGAATCAATGTTAATGAGAGCATATAAGTTGGGAAGAATTGATGCCTTTGTTGGTGATGATGTCAGATCCGTTGATTATCAATCTGATGAACATTTATTAAAACGAATTAATCAAGAATATGATTGAAATTGAAAGACAAATAGAATTAGTAAAAAATGATATTATACAACGATTTCCAAATTGTTCATACACAATTACAATATTATTATGGGATGATGGTACAAGTAGAGTTGAATGTCGACATGGAAATAATGAAGGTACTAAGGTATATACTTCAACTTATTATAAAAACGAATTAATATTTGAAGAAACAGACATTGATGGGAGGGTAATGATTATAGATGAATTTGGGAATAGCCGATTCAAGTATTTAATCGATGAAAAACCGACAACATAAGAAAATCAACTTGGTATGAGGTCTTCAAATTATTTGATAGTTAATAAAATTAATTTGGCTGATTATATTTATATAAAAAACAATTATGTACTTGAAAAGAAAAAAATATTTAAAATTAGTCGAACAACATTTAAATTTTACTAGTTTATTTAAAAGTTATAATATAAATGAGAACGATGATGTAAAAAAAATAAAGTAATCAAAGCCATTGAATCAGATAATTGGGAGAAACCACAAGATGCCAAAAGTTTTTATGATGCTATTGGCAAAAGTAAACATATGGAAATGCTTACTTCGTACTCAATTCCAGAATTAGAAGAAATGAAATTGTTCAAACTTAAAAATTACGACATTGGTTACGCATTGAAGAAAAAAGATGGAGAATTTTCTGAGATTGTTTCAGTTTTCAATAATGAACCGAATGTTAAAGGGATTGGGGACGATTTAATGAAATCGTCGATAAAAAATGGTGGTTGTTATTTAGACCATTTTGATGGATTTCTTAGTAAACTGTATGAGAAATTGGGGTTTGTTGAATATGACAGATATGAATTTGATCCTCAATATGATGAAGGAGGTAAATTTGAAAAAAAATATGGAAAATCTGATGTAATTTTCAGAAAACATAAAGATTGTATTGATGAAGATTTAAAAATAAGAGAGAGTATAAGATTTTATTTGAAAACCATATAAATTTTAATAAAATATGATAAAGGGTAATACCCTATTGGGTATAAATTTATTTAGTGATGTCATTAAAGACTCATTTATTTTTCATATTCCACATTCCAAAATTGAAATACCAAAAGAATATTTAACTGACTATGTTAATATCGATTTAACTAATAAAGAGATTGATTTATTAACGGATTTTGCGACAGATGAAATTTTTAATATTGAAGGGACAAGTAAAATAATATTCCCATATAGTCGAGTTTTTTGTGATGTTGAAAGACTTGACGATGAAAATGAAATTATGTTCCAGTATGGAAGGGGGTTTTATTACACCAAAACTGATTCAGGAGAACTACTTAGAGAAACGACAAGTAAAGAAATTATATTTGAACAATATTATAAAAAACATCACAATTCTTTAAGTTCATTGGTTAAAGAAAAAATTGAAAAGAATGGTTTAGCTATCATAATTGATTGTCATTCATATTCTGATACCCCATTCAAATCTGATTTAGTACAAGAATCAATAAGACCTAATTTTTGTTTAGGTACGGATAAAATCCATACCCCTAATTGGTTAAGTAATTTTTTGTTTTCTTTTATTAAAGAAAAAGGTTATTCCATTGAAATAGATACCCCTTATTTTGGTACAATTGTCCCAATTAACTATTACAACAATAAAAATGTTTATAGTATAATGATTGAAGTAAATAGGAACTTATATATTGATAATGGAGTTGTTGATAATGAGAAAGTAGAGAATTTAAATAAACTATTTAATGAAGTTTTCAACTTATCACTATAATGTTGATGATATAAAATTTGAATGGGGTGGTCGTTTATAATGTTTTATAACGGTTGGGTGTATATGTAGTGTGAGATTTGAAACACTAAACTTGACTTAACCGATGAACCTAATTAGAAGAACAAATGTTAAATTAACTACTGAACCTCACATTACATATACACCTTGTTATGTGTAGGTGTGAATTATTGAGGCAGAATGTTTAATCGTAGAACTGAAAGAAAATTTTAGAAAAAAGAAGGGAGGGAAATTTTTAATAATTTTTAATCTTTGTGTCCTTAAATTTTTTATTTTAAGGAATTTTTTGTATTTTTACACTTTGGATATTAACTTATTTTATAAATAAAGAATGAAAGATTTATACCTTATATCAACTAAAACTTTACAATATCCTGCTGATTTGGATAGAACAGAACACGGATTAGAACCATTAAGAAGAGGTTGTATTATTAAAGTTGGAGAAGCAATTGATGCTGATGTCCGAGTTGAAACACTTGATGGGACTTTTGTTTTTGAAAAGCCAACTATACTAAAAGTTTGGAAAAATTCACCTTTATCAGATAAAGAAGTCCATCCTGAACTTGAAAAAAGAGGTTTTCCTAAATATAGAGAGGATAGAGATAGAGAATTTTTTGAATTTGATACAATAGAGCAAGCAACAAGAGAAGTTAATGATATTCTATATGGAACAAAAAAATTGAAAACTTATCCACCAAGAGAAGAACAAAAAGATATTGTTGATGGTGTTTGTAAATTATTCAAATTGAATATTAGTAGAACCGAAAAAAGAAAGATTGTAAGAGCATTGGTTAATGCTAAAATGCGTTCTGGTAAATGTCATATTTCTTATAGAATTGTTAAAAATATGGAATTCAAAAGAGTTCTTGTTTTAACATATAAACCAAATGGTGTTGCTGAAAGTTGGCAAGATGATATAGATCATATTGAATTCAAAGATTTTGTTTTCAAAAAATCAATTGGATTAGATGAAGTTAAATTTGAAGAAACTGATAAAGTTCAAATTATATTTGCTTCATTTCAGGATGCTCTGGGAGAAGTTAAAGATGATGAAGGAAATATTATAAAACAACATAAAGACAAATGGAATCCAGTTTTTGAACAAAGAATTGATTTAGTTATTTCGGATGAAATGCACTATGGTTATGAAACTGAAAGATCTAAAAACTTCTTATCAAAATTAAATTATGATTATGAACTTGCCTTATCAGGAACTCCATTTAAGGCTATTTTAGATGGAAAATATGATAAAGAAGAAGTTTTTACTTGGACATATCTACAAGAACAATTAAAAAGAAGATTGGAGAAAGAAAGTGGTTGGGAAACAGACATTTATCGTTCATTACCTGAATTTGAAGTTTTCTTGTGTAAGTATAATAATAGTTTAGTAAATAAATTCTTGAAATTTTATTCAGAGGAAGAAAAAATTACAAATTACAAATTATTTTCTAATGAAAAATTAGTATATGATTTTTTGGAATGGATTAAATTAGATCCAAGTATGAATGGTTTAATAACTAATCATATGTTTTGGTATTTACCACAAATTATAAATTGTGATACTATTGAAAAAGTTTTGTCTGAACATCCTTATTGGAAAGATTATAAAGTAGTTAATGCTTCTGGTGATAAAGTAAAGGATTTAGAAGATACTAAAAATAGAATTTACAATAAAGTTGGTAAGACAATTACATTATCTTGTGGTAGATGGAATACTGGTTCAACCGTAAAACAATGGAAATCTGTTTGGATGTTAGATGATGGATATTCTGCTGAAAATTGGTTTCAAACAGGAATGAGAATCGGCAGTCCTTGGATTAGCAATTATGGTGAATTTTTGAAAGAGAAAGTTCATATAGTTGATTTTAACTCAGATAGAATGTTGAAATGTTATATTGAATATTCAACCATTATATCTAAATATACTGGATATGAACCATCTAAATTTAGTTCTGAAATGTTAAAATGTATGCCGATATTTAGTGTTGATGGTGCTTCTATTGTTAAGATGAAAAGTGATGATTTATTGGAACATTTTAATAGAATTTTAACTGATTATTTTGGTTCTTTATCTATGTTAAATATAGGAAAATTTGATGATGATATTAAGGAAATATTAGAAAATATTCATGGTAATTTAACAAAAGAAGAACAAACAGAATTAAATAAATCATCAAAAGGTAGGGGCAAAAATTCTAAAAGAACAAAAGTTAGTGAAGGTAAAAGTGGTGAAGTTGAAAAAATAGAAGATTATATAATCAAAGCAAGATTGATTACAAACAGATTTAAGAACTTTCTTTTTGTGGTGGATAAAATTTCAAACATAAATGATATATTCAACTATAAAGAAGAATTTAAGACACAAACAGGAATTGGCGTTGAAACTTTCAAAGTTCTTTTAGATAAAGGATTTATTTTAGAAGAAAAGATTAATGATAGCATTGATTTATTCAATATTAACAACGAATATTTATATAACTAATTATGGAGATAATTTTAACAATTTTAGGACTTTTTGGAATACCATCATTATATTTTGGTATTAGATATTTATTTTTCAATCGCAATGTTGAATTTCATAGAATATTAAAATCTTTTCCATTAATATCTGAAAATAGAATTAATGATGGAACTGAAACAAAAATTGAAGATTTTACAAATATTAAGATTTCAAAAGAATTTACCGATTTTGTGGAAACTAAAAGAGTTGATTTGGATGAATTTTTGGCTAAACTGGAAAGATTTGATACTTCTAAATTGATTTTTAAGAAAAAAGAAATTTCATCTTTTATTAATAATACTAAACGATTGCTAACATCAAAAGCATCTAATATACAAATTGACACAACAATTGATATTAACACAGGTGAAGTTAATACAAAAATGATCGGTAAATCTATCGAGTGGAGTGCTTTTAATTACATTATGGTTTATAATATAATGAAAGATCAAAAGTATATTGATAAGTTGTATGTGTGTAAAATACTAAATTTCTAAAAATGATTTCAAAAGAACAACAATTGCGAATAGATATCCTATTCAAGCAAATAGATAAATTAGAAAGTTCGGATTCATCAACGATGACTCCTATTTCTGTTTGTAGAGATTTGATTTCTCAAAAATTTAATGTTAATTTTTCATATTTAGATATTTGTTGTGGGAAAGGAACATTTTTGTTGTGTTTATATTTAGAATTTTGGAATTTTTTAGAAAATATAATTCCAGATAATGAAGAAAGAAATAAATTTATACATAGTAAAATTGCTGGAAATGATATTTCAAAAGCACAGGTAGATATTGCTAAATCAACTATGATAAAGGTTCAAAAGATACTAAAAATTAAAAACTTATTGGATTTTAATAGATATAATTATAACATCCTTGATGAAAAAAATAATTTAGATGAATTGAAAAAGAAATTTACTTGTGTTATAACAAATCCACCATATAACGGAGTTCGTGGCGAAGGTGGAAACAGATCCTCTAGTATATATCCAGAATTCGTAGATAAGGCTTTTGAGTTAGCGGATAGATATGTAATTATGATTACTAAATCTAATTGGATGAACCTTCCATCACATAAAAAATTCAGGGAAAAGATGATTAATGGTTATAATGTTGATAAAATTGTTCATTATTCCAGAAATCCGTTTAAGGGAACTGAAATATCAGGAGGTGTTTCATATTTTGTTATTGATAATGAAAACACAAAAGATACATTTGAATTAAATGGTGTTGCTTATAATAGAAAAGTTGCTTTGAACTTTTTACCATATGAATTAAATACAAATGAATTAAAGGTTTTGGATAAATTTTTAAAATTTGATAAATTAGATATGTTGAATTTTAGACCTCAATCATATTATAATTTATCATCAAATGATAATAGACTTATTGATATTGATAATGGACATTGTGTGAAATGTCATGTTTCTGAACAAAAAGGTTCTGTTAAATATTTACCAAATGAATATTTAACTGATAGGATCAAGAATGATTTCAATCTTTATAAAATATTCACAACATCAAAATATGGTGCCAATCCATATTCCATGGGTAGAGTTCTCATTGGAAATGTTGGGGAAATTTGTAATCAAAGTTTAGTTAATTGGAATTTCAATAATAAGAATGATATGATTAATTTCTTTAATTATATTAATACAAAGGTTTTCAGATTTTGTGTTTCTCTTATAAAAAATAAACAGACAATTACAATATCTACACTATCTCTAGTTCCACATATTGATTTTTCAAAATTAGAGAAAGTAGATGATGAAAACATTTACAAATATCTAAATCTAACAGAGGAAGACATACAAACTATTGAAGAAAGATGTGAAAGATTAAAATTAATTAAAAAATAATAATAAAATTATGAAAATTGTAAAAGAAATTTATTGTGTAAATAAAGACAAAGATGGTGTTATTGAAAAAGTTGGTGTTGTAAGTGATACAGACAAAACTAAATATAGTAGAAAGAAAAAAGAAGATTTCATCAAAGAAGTTAGAGATTTAGAAAAGAATGAAAATGAAGTAGAAATTAAAACATCAGAGGGAACAAAAGTTCATATTGTAAAAGATAAATATTTAAGAACGGATGGTGATCAATCAAAAGAGAATGATCTTTTAGACTTAAAAGAATGTAAATAAAAATGGCAATAAAAGGTATTAAGAAAATAAAAGATGAAATTAATAAACTGACCAAGTATAGGAAAGAACATGCTGATACTTTTGGTGAAGTTTTTACTGAATTTTATTTAGTTGAGGAACATGTATCTAACATTGATCCTGAATTATTTAAGGATCCAACATCTACATTTCTTGATCCTTGTGCGGGTTTTGGACAATATTCAATCATTCTAATTGAAAAATTAATGGAAGGTCTTAAAGACTGGGAACCTAATCCAGGAAAAAGATGGAAACATATAATTGAAAATCAAATCTTTATGGTGGAATTACAGAAGGAATCCTGTGAGATAATTGAAAGATTGTTTAATCCATCAGGAAAATATAAGTTAAATTTATATAATATGTCTTTCCTGGATTTTGAATTAAAATAAAAAATTTCCTTATCTTTGTGTTCTTAAAAAATTATTAAAAATGTGCGGTGGGTTTTTTCTAAAATTTTCTAACACGGAAGTTAATTCGGAGGACAGAACCACACTTACACATAACTAAGAAATATATCCAGTACCCCCCAACCCCAACAAAATCAAGGTATTAAACAACACAACCTTCAAGATTCAAAAATAAAATTGTAATTAATATGATTAAAAAATTGGTTCATTTCTCAGATTTACATTTGAGATTAATTAAAGACCACGACCTATATAAAACAATCCTTACGGATATGTTCAATCAATTCAAGGAAATAAAACCTGATAGAGTGGTATTCACAGGTGATTTAGTCCATAGTAAAAACCAAGTCAGTCCTGAACTTATTGAAATGGTAAGGTGGGTATTGGATGAATGTTCAAAGATAGCCAAAACAATTATAATTGTAGGCAACCATGACATGCTTGAAAACAACTTATCAAGACTAGACACATTAACCCCCATCATTCAATCAATGGACAATGACAATATTGTTTATTACAAGGATAGAGGTGTATATCAAGACGAGAATATAGATTGGGTTGTTTATTCATTATTTGAACACAACATCCCACCAATTATAGAGAAGTCAGACAGATTAAAGATTGGATTATTTCACGGACCCATTGTTGGTTTATATACCGACATTGGATATAAGTTTGAGACAGGATATGAAGTGGATAAGTTTGATGGGTGTGACCTAATTCTATGTGGAGACATACACAAACGTCAAATTTTTGATATTCCAAATGGTAAGAAAGCATATATGATAGGTTCAGTTGTACAACAAAACTATGGGGAGAATATAAAGAAACACGGATTTGGAATTTATGATGTAATAAATAACAAATATTCCTTTGTGGATTTGGATAATCCAAGACCTTTCCTTAAATTTGTTATTAATTCATATGAAGACATTCTTAACGAAAATGAAACACTCGCAAATGGTTAATACCCCCTTCAATTACACCGGTTCAAAGTTTAAGTTATTAGACCAACTAATTCCAAACTTCGATTACACCAAGAAATATTTCGTTGATTTATTTTGTGGTGGAGGTTCGGTCTATACCAATGTTGTTGACCGATATGAAAAGATATTGGTCAATGACATTATAAAAGAATTGGTTGGAATCCACAAAGATTTGGTTAATGATTCAACATCTATCATAACCAAAACAAAGTCCGTATTGGTCAATAAGGATGACTCTGAGGGGTTTATGGAATTGAGAAAAAGTTTCAATACCAATAAGTCCCCAGAGAAGTTATGGGCATTAATGTTATCTTGTACAAACAATATGATGAGGTTCAATAAGAGTTTTGAATTTAATCAGACATTTGGAAAGAGAACCTGGAATGCTTCAACCGAGAAGAAGGTGAATGAATTTGTTGGACATATCTCCAACCACAAAGATAAGATTTATTTTATATCCAAGGATTTTAGTGAGATTAAACCCAAAAATCCCAGTATGATTTATATTGATCCCCCATATACAAATACTGAGGCGGGATATAATGCTTATTGGTCAAAGACAAAAGAAAGTCAGTTGTATGATTATATTGTTGAATTAAACAATATGGGTCATTCATTTATGTTGAGTGGTGTATTGGGGGAACATAAGAACAACGAGAAGTCTGAGATTATTTATAAGTTATTGGATGATGGATTTAATCATAAGATATTGGAAGGTGATTATGAGAAGGTGGCAAGAAATAAGAACTCCAAGAATAGTCAGGAGATAATAATATATAACTATAATGAACAAACTAACCCTCAATAAACAAAACCAAAAGGATTTAACTGATTATTGTAAGTTAAATAACATTGAAGATGTTGATAAGTTCTTTCAGAAATGTTTTAAGAAGGGATATGATATTGAGAGATATGGTTTAATTGGTAATAACACAGAAAAAATTATTGAATATGTTGAGAAAGAAATTCCGATTGAGGTTATTAAATATGTGGAAAAAGAGACGATTAAAGAGATCCCAATCGAGGTCATTAAAGAGGTTGAGAAGATTGTTGAAATAATCAAAGAAGTCCCAATTGAGCAGAAAATATTTTCCACAAATGAGGTTATAGTAGAAAAAATTGTCCAAGTACCGGTGGAAGTGGAGAAGATAGTGGAAAAAATTGTCCAGGTTGAGGTAATCAAGGAGGTTGAAAAACCAAATGAAAAGATGGTTATGTTACAAGAAACCTTGATGAAATTGAGAAGGGAAATGGGTGATAAGGATAAGATAATAACTGAACTCAATAATAAGATTGAACAATTGGTATCAAATACTGGTGCTGTTTATATGAAAGGTTCAAACATAAGTCAAAACTTGTGATATTTATAATTAAAACAATTATGAAAAGAATTAGAAGATTAACCGAATCTGATTTAACCAAACTAATCAAAAGAACAATCAATGAGATTAGAGAAGATGACCCCTACGACCAATTAAAAAAATTCTTGAAAGATAGAATTAGTTTTGAAGGATATGACTTCAAAAGGAAAGTTGATAACAAATTCACCCAACTTTTTGAGGTATTTTTGGATGAGTATGGTTGGGCAATCAAAAGATATGGGCAAAAGAAAGCATTAATTGAATGGTTACAAGGACTTCCCAGTTCAATTGATATCCCATACTATTATTACGATATATCAAATTTATTACATGCTTTAGGGTTTGATGATATAAAAGAAATGGAAGATGATGAATTGTCTGACTTCTACTATTCAATTGTCGCTGACACCATATTGGAAAATAAATAACATAATATTTACCTTTTATATAATCCCACTATTTTAATATAAAAAAGTAGTGGGATTTGTTTACTTTATCAAAGATAACTCAGATCAGGTTAAGATTGGTTATACAAAAAGAAAGGTTAAAAATAGGCTTAAGGAGTTGAATTCCCCAAATTTAATCCTTATACTTGAATACGAAACAAAGTACCCCACCCAACTTGAAAAAGCTCTCCATTTCAGATTTAAACATTATAATATTGAACGAGAATGGTTTTGTTTGGATGACTTCAAGACCGAAGAATTGAAACAAATATGTGAAAAGTTGGATGAGTCAATTTGTATAATAAATGACAAAACAAATATAATTTAACGATGGAAAACGATTTAACATAAAAATTAATGGACTCCAAAAGATTTATGGATATTGTATCTAAAGGTGATAGTATTACGAAGTCCCCAATTTCAAGTCAAGGAGGAATATACTACTACATTGACAAATCTGAACCAAACCCAACATTAAAAAATTATGAACTCCCAATGGGGTTAGTTGAAAAATTCAGACAAACATTTGGTGATGAAGATGGTAATGTCGGACTTTATCTAACTGAAGCGGAAATAAACAATTTTGTAAAAACAAATGAAATTCCAAAATCAATAGTTGAATGTATTCAATGTTCTCTTAATAAACTTGGAAACGATAATGTAATATCCCCAAGATTATTCAATCCTGACGATTTAAGTATTACTTGGGATATAATGAGTGATAATGGTTTAAAATATAAAATTTCAATAAACATACAAAAATAATATACAAATATGATTACAATTCAAATTATCACTTGGTTCATCTTATCCTATGGATTAATGAACATTATGGTTTACGGAAGTATATTCCAAGGACTAAGAGATTTCTTTAAGAAAGCTGGAGATTCAAATTCAAAATTATCATTCTTCCCAAGATTTATTGATGGTATTTTATCTTGTCCGATGTGTTTCAGTTTTCACGGAGGATGGTTTTTATCATTGGTAATATTCTCACCAATTCATACATTATATGGAATTCCAATATGGGGTTCTTGGTTCTTTGATGGAATCTTATCATCTGGAGCTGTATGGGCAATCAATGCGGTTGTTGAATATTTTGAAGAAAACAGACCAAAACAATGAAAGTATTGGAATTATTTGCTGGGAGCAGGTCAATAGGAAAGGTTGCGGAATCATTGGGAATGGAGGTATTCTCGGTTGATTGGGAACAATATGAGGGAATTAATTTATCAAAAGATATTGGTGAATTAACCTTAAATGATGTTCCCTTCGTTCCGGACTTTATATGGGCATCCCCAGATTGCACAACATACACAATTGCGGCAATATCCCACCATAGAAACGGAACTGAACCCAAAAGTGAATATGCCAAGAAATGTGATATCGTTAATCAACATTTTATATCTTTAATAAAGGAATGGTTAAAGATAAATCCCAATATGGTATTCTTTATTGAAAATCCAAGGGGGATGTTGAGAAAGATGCCCTGGATGCAAGAATTCACAAGACATACCATTTGGTATTGCGTATATGGTGATGAACGAGCCAAACCCACAGATATATGGACAAATAGTAATACTTGGATACCAAGACCTGTTTGCAAGAATGGGAATACGGAATGTCACCACCAACCAGCACCAAGGGGAAGCAAAACTGGAACTCAAGGTAGAAAGGGATCTTATGAACGAAGTAAAATTACACAAGAATTATGTTTTGAAGTGTTAAATACATTATTGGATGATTGGAACTTATTAAACAATTATATCGTTAATCCACCAAACCCAAATAATAAATTGATGGAAACTTATAAAAAATACCTTGAGGAAGTAACCGAAATAAAGGAAGCTTATGAAAGTGGGGATTTGCTTGGTACTCAACCCCACATTGAAGAAATGTTCAATGATCCTAATGAATTAATCATATTGACTGAAGAGGAGTTTAATAACAAAAAAAATGAGTTTAAACAAAGGTGGTATGAGTAATTACGATTTATTAAACAAAGTAATGTGGGAGACATATAACGATGTTAAGAAATCAGATTTCAAAATGGATGGACTTGAAACTCATAAAAGATTGGAGATATTAGAAAATTATTTACTACCATATTTCATTAAACACGAAGAATATGAAATATGTGATGAGTTAAAAAAACAAATTGAATTAATAAAATAGATGGAAAATATAATTGAAATAACTCGTCCAGTTTTTCTAATAAACTTGGACAATCCAAGAGAATTCACTTATAATGCTGAAGACTCTGGTGAAAATTGGAAAACCATAATGGTACAAAATTATACATTCGGATTTCCTGAATTAAAAGAAAATCAAATATTATTCAAATACACAGAAAATAGAGGTTATATACATGAACAAACTAGATAAAGATTATCAAGCACTACTCCAAGAATACCATTATCTAATTAAAAAATGAAATACATCTATAATATCATCAAAGAATATAAATTTTCTTTGATGTTTATATATCTATACATCATAATAGCCCAACTATTATTTTTGGTTGAACCTTTTATCTTGGGAAAGACGATTGATGGTTTATTGGTTAAAAATTATATGTGGTTGGGTGTTTTTTTGGTTATTAATATATTACAAAATATTTTTATGTATAAGAGAATGGTATATGATACCAAGGTTTATACAAAGATGTATAATGATATTATATTTAGATTCCTTAAACACAATAAAGATGCGGAAACATCCGTTAAGATAGCAAGAACTGATTTAACCAATTATGTGATTAACTTCTTGGAGAGTGACATTCATTATTTTGTAATGGCATTAATTAATATTGTTGGAAGTTTGGTTTTTATATTTTATCAACATACATTAACAGGATTTGTTGTCATTAGTTGTATTCTACCAATATCATTGATTGTTTATTTATTCTATAACAAGATTGCTCAAGCCACACGAGTCTCACATACCCACTACGAACAAAAGACGAAGACAATGGAAACAAATGATGATACAACCATTGAAACATTTTATAAGAGGAGAGCTAAAGTTATTGTCGGTATGTCAACAATACAGGGTAAGAATTGGGCGTCGTTGAATATTGTTAAAAGTATCTTTTTGGTGTTAGCCTTGGTGATATTTACTAGTTATAATTTTAATATGACCCAGGGTGAAGCTGTTGCGATGTATGCTTACATTAATCAGTTTTTAATCTCTCTGATGTCATTTCCTATTGCTATGGAAATCTTTGCGAGAATGAAAGATGTTGTTAACCGAATAAAAATATAATATGAAATTTGTAGTATTAAAAGAATTAAAGGATGGATATTTGATTATGGCACCAAATGGTGATACCCAATATATTACCGAACATATCTATAAGGTATTAAAGATGAAAAACAAGATTTAATCAATATTTATTATTAAAACACAATGAGAGATATTATCAGAAAAATATTAGAAGAACAAACCAGCGAGAAACAAAGAAGAAAGGTTGAAAAAACAATTAATGAAATACTCAATACCATTAAAACGGATATTGAAGAAAATGATAATCCAAATGAATATAATGAAGATATTACTGATTGGATTGATTCTATTGTAAAAATAGATGTAATTGATTTGGGTGAAAATGAAAGAGGTTTAGTTGCTACAGTAAATACTTATTCTGAAGGACTTATGTCTCACTATAATTTTGAGCCAATTTATTCTGAAATTGAATTCTACTTCAAACAAATAACATCTATAAGATTACGCATCAAAGAAATTGAACTTATTCGCAACAAAACAGATCGTAATTGGTAATGAAAACCTATATCCATGTCAATCAACATCACATCCGTTCCAATAAAACAAAAGGAACAAACTTACCTGTTATAACCGTAAAACAAGGTAAGAAGAATACCTATTGTAATGAAGTTGAGATATTAGGTCCGAGTAAAGTTATATATGGTGGAAATGATAAACCCCTCCTTTCGTGTGGTGCCAGGGTTGTTATTATCACCGAATCTGAGGTTATAATTAAAGAGATTCCACCCCAATAAAGGTGGAATTTTTGTTTGACAATCTCACCCAAATTTTCTATTATTCATCTATCACAATTAAAATTTAAGACGATGATAGTATATGAATTTACAATGAAAGGTAATGGTGGTAAAGATATTCATTATCTAACACCAGATCAAGATGTTGCTGAAATGGATGGACAAGATACCATAATCAAATGGGAATCCAATTTTGCTCCTGAAGAATACCAAAATGACAATGATGAATGTAGATTGAAGGCTAAAGAAGCTGGATATTCTTATTGTAATGGATTGGGATGGGTTAAACTTTTAAAACAATTATAATATGTTCATCGAATTCAAACAAGAAGAAAGTTCTGTTTATATTAATTTGGATAAAATAGTTTCCGTTTATAAAGATGGGGATAATGTTACAATGATTACAACCGTAAATCCAAATGAGTTCTACAAAGTTAATCACTCAATTAAGGATGTTCTTCACACATTAAGATGTTACGGAGAAAAAATGTTTTCAATACAAAAATTTAAATAAATAAAAAAAATGGGAAAAAAAGCTAAAGAACACAGAAAGAAAGTAGCCAAAAGAAACGAAAAGATTGCTACTGAGAAGAAAAAGTTTCAAAAACAATACACACAATTGTTGGAACAAAAATTAAAAGAATACCAAGAAAAATTAACCCAAAATGAACAACTTGAAAATGATTTGAAGGTTTCAATTGGGGGACAAGAACTTGGCTTCTCAATCGTTGATCCAAGTGAATTGGAAAATAGAGAAAGTGATGTTGATACCGATTTTCCTGGGTAATAACGAACTTTAAAAACAATTAAACTTATGGAAAAATTAAAAGAATTAAAAATTAAGTGGTTAAGTTTAAGAGATGAATATGATGAATTATATCCCTATGGTAGGGACGGTTCAACCTCTTGTGATATTTTATTAGTCAAAACAGAAATTGAAAACCTATAAAATTCTTGTTGTGGGGCGTTTCCTGTAAGTGACCTGCGGTAGGAATGACCTGAAAAGGTTGGGAAATTCTTTTTGTTTTTCATCACGAAACTCCATTTGAAACGGAATGGTAGCAATTACTTATAACACAAATGTTTACGAAAGTTTGATAAAATCCAAAACATCCAATAACAAATATGGATTTATTTAATCCACCACCAGAATACAATTACAATTTTATGATAAAAGATATAGATTTCAACAAATTTGATAATCCATACATCCAGGTTATTTGGGAAGATTATGCCGAAAACTTCACACAAGAAAAAATAAAAAGTGTAAAACATTACTTCCAAAAAAAATATAACTCAACCAATATCAATGTTATAACCAAGACAAAATCAGTTGAAACAACAAATCAATCGGTTGATGTCTCCTTCAATATCCTTGATAAAAATTATCAATATGAATTGGTTAAATCATACCTTGACACCAAAAATCAAAATCAATTGTCAGATGAAATATTCAATCTTGACAGAATAGTTGATAATAGACTATTATCAGATGAAGATGTAACCCCATTCAAAAAATGGTATATCAAAAATATTGAATTCTCCAATTTCTTATCTTATGGACAAAATCAAAAAATAGATTTTGACAAATGTAATGGTATCTCGGTGGTGGAATCAACGCCTAGTAATTTTGGCGGGAAATGCGTTAGGGGTGATACGGAGATTGAAATAGAATTTGATATTGACTATATAATTAATAAGTTAGGGTTTTTACCCAATGAATTAAAATAATTACATTCACTCCTTACCTTTTTAGTTATATGGGTATATTTATTTCTAAAAAGGTATGGGAAAAATGTGTAATTTTACGGAAAATCAAATTCAAGATATAATAAATTTATATATCAATGAAATGAAATCCACAACTTTTATATCCAAAAAATACAATGTTGATACATCAACAATTGTTAAAAGATTAAAAGATGCGGGAATTACTATTGCTAAAGGTTCTGCATTTAGTGTTAAATATTGGATTCAAAGGGGTTTAACTGAAGAAGAATCGAAAAAGAAAGTTAAAGAAATGAAACCAAATTTAATTGAATATTGGATAAGTAGAGGATTTTCATTAGAAGATGCTAAACTTCAAACAGAATTACACTTGATGAACACTGAAAGGTCATTCATAATAAAATATGGTGAAAAAGATGGAGTTAAACTTTTTCAAGAAAAAAAACTTAAAGAAGGTAAATTACACTCACCAAGAAGTGTTGAATATTGGATAAAAAAAGGATTTTCAGTTGAAGAGTCAAAAAATAAAGTTTCAGAATTCCAAAATAAATTTAGTTTAGTTAAATGTATTGAGAAATATGGGGAAGATGAGGGTAAAAAGATATTTTTTGAAAGACAAAAAAAATGGCAACAATCACTATATAAAAACGGTAATTTAAAATCAGGATATTCAAAAGTGTCACAAGATTTGTTTTTTGAATTATTAAAATATTACGAAAATATTGAAGAATTGAATTATGTTATGTTTGCTAAAAAAGGTGGTGAATTTGTATTAACTGGTGATGAAGGGTTTTATAGATATGACTTTACCGATACTTTTAATAAAAAAATTATTGAATACAATGGAGATAGTTATCATGCAAATCCTAATATTTTTATAACTACAGATACCCCAAATCCTTTCCGTAAAAGTATAACATCTGAAGATATTTGGAAAAAAGATGAGGTTAAGATTAAATTAGCCAATAGACATAATTTTGATGTGTTAGTGATATGGGATTCTGAGTATAGAAAAGAAAAAGATGAGGTTATTAAAAAGTGTGTAAAATTTTTAAAAAATGAAAATTAAAATAGGGGATTTATATAATTTATACCAAAAATATGGTGATTTAGGGTTTAAAGTAAACACACCATATGGGTATAAAAACATTGAATGGTGTGGTATAACTGAAAAAAATGCTGAAGTTTATAGATGCGAACTTGATAATGGGATGTCTGTTGAAGGTGCCGATTATCATAAGTTAAAAAATACCGATAACCAATTCGTTGTTCTTAAAGAGATTAAAATTGGTGAAAGCATACAAACTATTAGTGGTAGTAGTAATGTCTCCAACATTGAATTATTGGACATTAAAGATGACCTATATGATATCCAAGTTGCTGAAGTTCATCAATATTATACAAATGGTATTGTGTCTCATAACACCGTTCTAACCGTTGATCTATTGTTATTCTTATTCTTCAATGAAACAACCAAGACAACCAAAGCTGAAGAAATATTCAATAGATTCTCAAACTACGATAAAGTCCATGTCAAAGGTGAAATAATAATTGATGGGGATGAATATATCATCATCAGAAATATTGAAAGAAAAAAGAAAAAGGATGACACCTGGAATGTAAAAACTGAATTGGACTTCTATAAGAAATTATCAGATGGTTCATTACAGAACTTTACTGGGGAACAAAGAAGAGAAACGGAAAACTTTATTAAAACATCCATTGGAACAAAGGATGATTTCTTAATGACAATTCTAACCACGGCAACAAACCTTGAAGAGTTAATTGATTCCAAACCCACAGCAAGAGGACAAGTATTATCCAAGTTTATGGGATTGGACTTCCTTAAAAAGAAAGAAGAAATTGGAAAGGAAATCTATTCGGAGTTTTCAAAATCAATGTTATCAAATGTTTATTCCAGTGAGAAACTGAAGTCAGATAATGATGGATATTCCACCAGGATAAATGAATTAACATCAGACAATATCACCCAACAAAACAATTTGATTGATGTTCAGAACAGAATAATCAAGGGACAAGAATATAGGGATAATCTATTGAAATCCAAACATATGGATATTGATATTGAAATCGCCAAGATTGTACCGGAAAATGTTCAAAGCGAAATTATGGGAATTAAAACCCTAAAACAAGGTGTTGATAGACAATTAAAAGAACTCAAGGTTATTGAGCCAACAGAGTTTTATTCAGAACAAGAACACGATAAGTTAAAGGAAACCCATAAAGTTCTATACAAAGAAATTGTTCAGATTGAACAGAAAATCAAATCAATCAATGAACTTAAATCCTCCGTTGATGGTGGGATTAAGTGCGAACATTGTGGGATTGAATTGATGATGGCATCCATAACCCAATCAAAAATATCTGAACTTGACAATTATAACATACAAAAGAACCAATTTGAGGGGGAAATGAATATTATAATTGACAAAGAAGCCAAGTATGTCCAACTCAAAAAAGAATTTGATGAGTATGAGAAAAACAAACTTATCAAAGAAAAATATGAATTGACAATTGAAGGGTATGTGATGAAAATTAAAGGATTGGAAGATAAGTTGGAAAAATTCAATTTGTTACAGGATAACATATCCACCAACAGCAAGATTGAAACCCAACTTATCAAAGCTAACCTAAGAATTGAGGAATTAGATAGGGAGAAGACTTCCGTTCAAAGAATTATTGATTCAAACAATTATCAGGTTCAGTCATTGAAAGATAAGATTGAGCAGAATGAACAAACAATTGTTAAGATTAAAGAAGAAGCTAACAAGGAGAAAATCTATAAGTTATATTTGGAAATCTTTGGGAAGAATGGAATATCCAAAACCATAATGAAAACAATGATTCCGATGTTGAATTCTGAGTTACAAAGGTTATTGGAAGATAGCTGTCATTTTAGATTGGAGATTAACATAAATGACAAGAATGAGGTTGAATTTATAATGATTGATAATAATACCCAGATTGAGAAACTTATGTCATCAGGATCAGGTTATGAAAGAACTGTGGCATCATTGGCGTTGAGAGCGGTACTAACTAAAATAAGTTCTTTACCAAAACCGAATATTGTGGTAATGGATGAAGTGTTTGGAAAAATATCAAATGAAAATCTTGATATGGTTGGTGAATTTTTTGGTAAAATAAAGAACTATTTTGAGAAGTTGTTTGTTATAACTCATAACCCACTTGTTAGTAATTGGGCGGATAACATTGTTAAAATTACAAAGGAAAATAATATCAGTAGTGTAAGTCAATAAAAGTTTCTTACCTTTATATTCCACAATTTAAAACACATCAATATGAAGTATCTATTAACAGTTTTTGTGTCACACAAAAAACAGGAAGATTTTGTCATCTCTTTGGCAAAAGAAGTCCAAACCCTCACCTCAAAAGAAGTTAAATATTTTTATGGGGAACAAACCATCCTAATGACATTTGAAACCAGGTCATCTTTCAAACAGGCCACAGATTTCTTTAATGCAATCTTGGGTGACTTATCAATCCCCTTTGTATTAGCACAAACTGACAAAATGTCATATTGGTTTAATAAAGAGAATGAACAACATCTATTTGGTACGGATTTGTGTGCAACAAATGATGATTATTCAGAAGATGAACAAGATGAACTTAGGGATGATTTATTCCTTGGATTCAATGATGTACCAAAAAAACCAAAAGGAGAATGGGGACCACCTCCTAGTAGCAGACACTTTAGTGATAGATTTAATCGTTTATTCGGTGATGACAAAAAGGAAGTTGTTAAACATATTCCCACCTTGGATGAACTTTTGGACAAGATTAATGTTAGTGGTATGAAGTCATTGACTGACGAAGAAAAAGAATTGTTAAAAAAATATTCAAAATGAAAGAGAAAAATTCAGGTATTCCAATTAATCAAGAAGAGATCCAATCCTACCTCAAGGACATTCGTAAGAAGAAAGTTATGACTCCTGAGAGGGAGAAAGAACTATCCGTCCTAATGAAGTCTGGTGAATTGACACCAAGACAGATTGAGGATGTTAACAAAGAACTATTGGAAGGTAATTTACGATTTGTAATTACGGTTGCCAAACAATATCAAAATCAAGGACTTGATTTGGATGAACTAATTGCTGAAGGTAATTATGGTTTAATGAAAGCAATCAAGAACTTTGACTGGAATAAAGATTTGAGGTTTATATCCTATGCTGTGTGGTGGGTTAAACAATCAATTATTCAAAGTTTGAATGACAATGCAAGAACCATTCGTCTCCCAGTTAATGTTGTCCAAGACTTACATAGAGCCAAGAAGGAGATTGAAGACAAGGGTGGTGAATTGGAAGGTAAGTTTGCGTCATTACCATCAATGATTAACCTTGATATGGATATCAATGAAGAGGGTGATAGTTTATTTGATGTTATCAAAAATGATGAGGCGGATATGCCGGATGAGTCATTTAACACCAAAGACATTCTTAGAACCAAATTGCTGGGACTATTGACCTGTTTGGATGAACGAGAACGAGTTATAGTGGAAGATTATTTTGGGTTGACAGGAGCACCAAGAACATTGGAAGACATCGGTGGTGACTTTAATTTGACGAAAGAGAGGGTGCGCCAGATAAAGGAAAAAAGTTTGAGAAAGTTGAGAAACTTATCCAATGATTTATTTGAGTGGATGTAATAACAATTAACTAATATTTATAAAAAAATAAAGTATGAAAACAATAACTGAATTTATTGGGAAACACGGACTAATCGTAGTATTCGTTCTATTAATGGTGTCCACTTGTACTACTTCTATGAGTAGAAAAATGAGTGAAAAGAAAATGTTAAAACAAGTTGAGGGAGTCCAAAAAAGTTTGGATATCTTGACCAAAACTCTACAAAAAGAAATCAAAGTTGAAGGATTGAAAGTTGAGAAAAGAATGATACAATCAACTGACAGAAAAATAATGGATTTGAATAGACAAGCTGAAATAGATAAAGAACTCAAGACCTTAGATAAATGAATAACTTATTAAAATGGATTAAAGATAATCCCATCCGATCAATGTTCTTAGTCCCCATCTTTTTGGTGGCGGGTATATCCATATCTCACGTTGTTGCTTGGTATGATATTACCAATCCATTCAGTTGGGCAATCTATCTATCGGTGGCAATAGAAATAGGTGCGATTACCGCTCTAATTGCCGCTACACAGAAGATTAAAGGTGGGGTATGGTTTATGTTCGGATTGGTCACATTCGTTCAAATGATTGGAAATATATTCTATTCATATAAGGAGATTGATGCAAATGGTGAGTTATTCAAAGCCTGGGTTGAACTTATGTCCCCAATATTTGAGATATTTGGGACAGAACCAACGGATGTGATTTCACATAAAAGATGGTTGGCAATACTAGGTGGGGGATTACTCCCAATCATATCATTAACATCATTACATTTCTTTGTGAGATATGAAAAACCCAAACCAATAATTGAGAACGATAGGGATTTGGAAATAGTATCTTTGTTTGATTTGAAATCAACATTGGAACAAGAAGAAAAACCAAAGACAAAGAGGGGAAGAAAGAAAAAAGAACCAATTCAAGAAGAACCAAAAGTTGAAGAGACTCAAGAAGTTGAGGAAATAATTGCTGAAGAAGTTGAAAGTATAACTGAGACAACAACACTACCAACAATACAATTCATACCAAAACCACAATATATTGAGAAACCAAAACCAAGAAAATTAACATATACTAAAATACAATAAAGTGGAGGTAATTAAATACGGAAACTTTAAACCATTAGGTAAACAAAAGAAGAAAAACCAAATAATTCTCACACACACCGGAAGGAATGTTGAGAATTATTTGGCTTCTTTGTTATATAGATGTAATGGAAAATTTGATAGAATTCCAAATTATGTAATAAAGAAAAATGGGGATATATTGCAATTACTGGACAATATTGAACACACCAATTATTTCAATGAACCCAATATAAACAGAAACGGAATCATAATAAGTTTAGAAAATTTGGGGTGGTTAGAAAAACAACCATTGGAAAATTATTATGTTAATTGGATTGGTGATATTTATAAGGGTATTCCTTATGAGAGAAAGTGGAGGGATTATTTTTTTTGGGATAAATATACATCAAATCAAATTGAAAGTTTGGGTTATCTACTCAAAACAATAATGGATGAGATGAAAATAACCAAAGAAATAACAGGACACAATACAAAAATAAACGGAATTGAAATATTTAAGGGAATTGTATCTAGGAGTAATTTTGATGTGAATTATACTGATGTAAACCCTTCTTTTGATTTTGATAAATTAAGAAACATAATAGATATATGAACAAACATGATGAAATAAAGAGATTACTAAAAGCATCACAAAATATGTTGTCTAGTAGTAATACAATTTATGAAATGAATGAAATCAGACAAAAATATAGCCTAATATTAGAACAAGGTGTTGTCCCAACTTCTGGTGATATAACCAAAAAAATTAATGTAGCTTCAGCAATTGAAGATGATATGGATTTTGGTAGACAAAGACAATCTGATAGAGGGGGAGATAGGAGACAACCTGATAGGGATATGTCTTATGATGAAGAAACTAAATCATCACCAAGAGATAAAAGACAGGCATATAGAATATCTGGGGGTATTTTAGTCTTTCATGGGAAAAAACAATCAGAACTTGAAATAACTACAGATGAAAAAGTGGCTTTTCAAGAAACAATGAATGAATTTGTAACTGAAGTATCTGATTTAGCTGAGTTTAATCAATTAAATGTTTATCCAAATTTAGTTGAATGGTCTGGTAAATTAATTGAGTTTGAAATTGATTTTATATTTTCATTAGGTGAAGAAAATGGAATATATATCAGAGGGGAAATGATTAATACCGATGATGATTTTATGGAAATGATACAAAAACTAAAAACTTATTATGAAAAGTTCAAATCAAAATGGTCCAAAGTATTAGGTAATAGAAAATTAACTAAAATGCCATAAATATGAGTTTAACTAAAAACTTGGCGAATAAAATTGGAAATCTTGCCACATCAAGTGGAGGGGAAGACCAAGGAGAATTATTTAAATCAACTAGTGATATTATGAGTAAACTAGAACAAACAGAAAACACAATAATCAAGAAAAAGATTAAAAAAGGGGATATAGTTAATAATCTGTCCCAAAAAACACCAAAAATGGACAAACCTATTGGTAAATTATATTCAATGGGAAAATCAGAGACTAAAGAAGTTACTGGGTCAGGTAGTGCCGGTGGATATTCCGTCCCGCTATTTACAACTAATAAAAAAGATATGACAGAAAAATGGAGTCAAAAATATAAAGATTCTATTGACTGTGACAATCCAAAAGGTTTCAGTCAAAAAGCACATTGTCAAGGAAAATCAGATAAAGGTGAATTCAAGGAAGCAACTGGAGTTGCGTCTTCAGGTTCTTATGTGACTCCAGCGGCTTGGGCTAAGTCAACAAGTAAAAAAGATTGGAGAGGCAAGAGTAAAACTCAAATACCTGGTGGTAAATTCGTAACCGTAAAAAAGAAATGTAAAAAATTTCCATATTGTAACCAAGGGGATATCAAAGCATTAAAGTTTACTAATGAAGAAATGATAAAAAGAACGATTTCTGAATTAAGTAAAAAATATAATCTTAGTGAACAAATGATTAAGAAAATGATAATCAATCATTACTCAAACATAAAATGAACATATTTATAATAAAAACAAACAATGAAATACTCAGACAAATACTTAAAAAAAGCTATTAGACATAACCTTAATGAAACCTTGAAAGACAAGGCTGATATGTTGTATGGTAAAATAAAAGAAATGGAAATTGAAGAAGCTTTTGGAGACGAGAAAGGCATGGGGGACAACACTCCTTTTTTACCAAAAGGAACTAGATTGCGTAAATTTAAATCAGGTAAAAAATTTGATGACCTTAAAGATGGCGACATTGGAGGTATAACACGAAAACGTGAATTTGAAAATATGTTAAAAGATTTATTGGGCAAAATTGAAGATGATGACGACAATGGCGAGTATTTCTTAGACCCTGAAGGTGGTAACGATGATTTAGTTACTGAAGGAAGATTATGCGAACAATGTGGTGTTGGTAAAATGAATGAAGGTGAATGTAATGAGTGTGGTTATAGTAAATTAAACGAGAGATCACATGACTTAAATCGTAAAAACAAATTTGATTATGTTGAAAGTAGACAACTTAAAGGTAATCAAAGAAATTTGGACAAGAACAAAAATGGAAAACTTGACTCAGAGGATTTCAAACTTCTTCGTAAAGGCAAACATCGTGAAGAGACCAAAGAAGGTAAGAAATTCCCCGATTTAACTGGTGATGGTAAAGTAACAAGAAAGGACATTTTAAAAGGACGTGGTGTTAAACTAAAAGAATCTATTGAATATCGTATTAAAGATAGTCGTGGAGATATCATCAGATTAAGTGAGGATGATATGGTTGATTTAATTGAAAATATTGTTAATGAACAAAAGACAAAAATGAAATCATTGGAAAAACCTAGAGGTATGGTAACATATGAAAAAGCTCATAGAGAATCTGGAAAAGAAAACAAAGACTATATGACATCTTTGGGTAAAAAGATGAAAGATTATCTTAAAGACGGATCAAAAGGAAAATATGAAATGAACCCTAAAAAGTTTCCAGTTGGGAATGGCGAATTGGGAGAAATGAGTAAAAAAGCTTATGAGATGACAGATGAGTTGGAAGACTTTAATTATGAAATTGGAGGACAAAATTTCCCAGTTTCTGACGGAATTGAGTTTAATGAAAAACGTATGGATAAATACTTTAAAGGAGACTCAACAACTGGAAATGCACCTGGTGGAAACGCCTTAGAATCTGATGCCAATGAAAGATTCAATAAGATGAGAAAAAAGAATACTCTAAAGAAACTAAAAGACCAATCTTACAAACGCGTATCACAACCAGTATTTGATGAAAAATTTGAGGAAGTTGGAAAGTTGAATTTAAAAATGGAAACTATTGATGAGAAAAGAATCAATATCTTAAATGAAGAATTTGACCGAATAAAAAATTTATTTTCATATAATAGAAAAACTCAATAATATACATTTGTTAAATATACATTATAATTTCTCCATAAGCTAATCCTTATGGAGAATTTTTTTAATTATTTATCAAAACCCTTACCCTCCGATGATGTTGATGTTTGGTTTAGAGTCAATAATATAATCCCAGAGAAATTGGAATTATATTCTGACTTTAGTCTTTCATTACATATGATTATATGTGAGACCTATTTGGGTAATACAACAGATAGTAATGAAACTAAGATAAAATTAACCAATGAAGATAATTTAAACCATTTTGAATGGTGTTTTAACAAGACAATTGAAAACTTTAAGAAAGAAGGACTTGTTTTTAAAAAGAAGGGGGAACATTTTGATTATTTCAAAAGTTTTTTTATGGATGTGTACTATAACCAAAAGGAGGAAAAGGTTAAAAGTAGTGTTAAAACTTTCTTAATGCAATTGTTTAATACTAAGACATCATTTTCAAAATCTGATTTAGATTTGATTTCAGTTATATATAAAAACCTTGATAAGAATATGTCTATTTAACTTTTTCTATTTACAATTAAATAAAATAAATCTAAAATTAAATAAAAAAAAACAATGGAAACATTAGAAAAAATCAAAACATTAGTTGAAGAATTGACAACAGATACAACAAAATTCTTTAAGGGTAATAACAGTGCTGGAACTAGAGCGAGAAAATTAGCACAAGATATTAAAATTCAACTACAAACACTTAGAACTGAAATTTTAGAAGAAAGAAAAAAAACCGATGCTTAGTTTAGATAGTTTATTTTTATTCGTGTTTATTTTTTCAATTCTTGTCCTAACAAGGACTTGCATTACATTTGTTAGCTCTCTCTTTTCAAATCCCCCTCGAAGGTTAATTTTTAATAGTAGAGAGCTAATATTGTTAGGGATGACAATATCATACATAATAACATACTTAATTAGAATATGAGTTTATATAAAGAATTTTCAACACTATTTCCATATATACAATCTGTAAGAAAGATTGAAACGTATTTGTCTTTTGATATCAGTTTTCCTAATACTTGGAAAATACCCAAGAAATATGTTGATGAAACCAAAATCATGGAACAACAAAGTACAGTACCAAATGAAAGATTATTTTCATATGTAAGTGAATTTAATGAAACTGAAATAGAACGGGTATATCAAAACATTTGTAGTATCATCAAGTACAATAAGGAAAGGGAAGAAAAGGACAAATTGTTTGAAGACAAAGTTAATGAACTTAAACGGATATTTGAGAAACAAAATTTAGATAAATTAAAGGGTTTGAATTTTCAAATTAATGAAATAATTGATCCCAAACAAAAATTAAAATTGGAAGACGATGAAGAACAAATCAACACAGATAGAGTGGCTGTTTAGTGAGATTAAAAAAGGTGAAAATCAAACCAACCTCCAAAAACTTGAAACAATCAAGGAAATCAAAAAATATAAAAAAGAAGATATTTTACCACAAAAACCAAAGAAACTAACAATATGGCAAAGAATCAAGAAGGTGTTAATGGGTTAATTCAAAAAATGGCAATGGTGTCAGATGGATTATTAGACATAATACCAAACTCAAAAGTGGTAGTTGTATATTCCCTTAATGATAATGATTTCAATATGATTAAAACTCAAGTGAATGACTTTTCAAATACCACCCAATTTAAAATAGATATTTCTGGAACTGAGTTTATTTTTTTAAAAGAAACGCAGTTGAATATGTCTGGAGATACTCTCTAGAAAACCCATTATCCACCAACATATCATATAATGATTTCCTCTGTATTGTGGAATAATCATTAACAATCATACAATCTTTACGATTTGTTTTAACAAATAAATTTGATAAAACATCGGTGAACCTAAGAGCATCTTCTTCACTTTTGAATGTAAATAGATTTATCTTTTCTTCATTTTGAAGAACAATCTTGTTGTTTAGTTTTGATATCATTTTTAAACCACCACCCTTTAAATATTTGTTTATAAATTGGTTGGTGGTTATTTTATTTTTTGTCTTGTAATCCAAAAATGATTCTTCCTTGTTGTATTGATGAATCTTTATAATACTGAACTCATCAGTGTCCAATTCAACCTTAATATTCCTACCCAAACTATCTTTAAGGTATATTGGATCCTTTCGTTTATCTTTTCCGATTAAGGCGATTTCATAATTACAAGGTTTTCCATTCTGAGTCTGAACATTGAAAATAACATTTTCACTTTTCTTTAACAGATTTTCATAACCTTTCTTTGCCTTATCAAAGGTGATAAACTTATTGATTATTTTTTTCTTTTCTTTATTTTTGAATAGGACTATTTGGTAGTTCATAATATAAAAATAATTAGACTTTAAATAATATAAATAATGGAAAATTACTATGACATATTGGGTGTAACTGAAACCGCCACCCCAGATGAAATCAAAAAGACATATAGAAAGTTGGCAATGGAACATCATCCAGACAAAAGTGGGGATGAAGAGAAGTTTAAAAAAATATCTCAAGCCTATGATATATTGGGGGATGATACCAAACGACAACAATACGATAACCAAAGAAAAAATCCATATGGTGACTTAGGCAGTATGTTTAATGACTTCTTCAATGGCGGGGGATTTACACAACGTAAAACCAGTGCTCCTGAGAAAGTTGTTAATGTTGAAATTGGTTGTCTTGAATCATATATTGGTGTTGAAAAGACATTTGAATATGAACGAAAGATTAAATGTGAACCTTGTAATGGTGCTGGAGGTGAAAGAATAAGATGTCATCAATGTAATGGTGTTGGACATACAACAATAACAATGGGGTCAGGGTTTTTTCAACAAGTAATAAGACAACCTTGTAACACTTGTAGAGGCGTTGGTGAGTTATTTAAAAAAGTTTGTAATGGATGTGGTGGTTCTGGTACAAACCCCAAAAAAGATTCAATTAAGGTCAAAATACCCCAAGGTATTGATGAAGGACAGTTTCTAAGATTACAAGGTAAGGGTGATTATTTTAGTGGGGGATATGGTAATTTAATTATTCGTGTGTTCATTAAACCAAAAGATAATTTTGAGAAGAGAGAAAATCATTTAATATATCAATCATATCTAAGCTTAAATGATTTATCCAAAGAAAATCTTGAAATACCCCACCCCAATGGAAATATCCTCGTCAAATTACCAGATGATTTTGATTCAACCAAACCATTGAGGGTAAAAGGAAAAGGATATAGGGGTGAGTATATTGGGGATTTGATTATCTATCTAAATGTTAAATTTAATAGAAAAGGGAAATAATATTTTTGAATAATAATATTGTCCCATAAATGGAAGTTCCAAGGATAAATAATGATAATCCGAATAACCCAATTTGTTGCCCACTTAAACCTTTTTTGCAACTTTTGCAACTTTTTTCTTGTTTCATATCTATATTTTTTATTATAAAAATACCATACTTTTATAACTAATAAAGATTTTGATTTTTTAAGATATTTATAAATAAAAATTTTACAATGAGATTCAAATCAATACTAAAACGATTAATACTTGAAAATACATCTAGATTCAAGATGTTGTATGATAAATTGGTAATACCATCAGAAGAAGACCTCAGAAAAAATCCAAATGCAAAAGGTAAATTGGCTGGTAGTACAATGACTAAACTTAATGACCAAACAAATGAATTGGAACAAGTACAAATAACACCATTTCAAGTATTAAAACAAATCATATTTTCCGACCCAACAACAATACCTTGTGCAACATCACCTTGTATAGCTGGAACTGAGCCATCTAATTTTGATATTGATGGTGCTAGTATAGATGATATGGAAAAAGTGAAAGTTGGTGAATATGCAAATTGGATATTATCTTATTATGCCGCAAAATTACCAAGTAATATAAAAGAACTAGACCCCAAATCACCAGAATACAAAAGAGCAGTTACAGAATATCGTAGACTTTTTATTGAGGATTTACCTAGTCTTAAAACTGATTTAATTAAATTCCATCAATTAAAGAAATTTAAAGATTTATTACCTTTAGATAAAAAAGACATCAATAAATTAACACCAAAAGATTTGGGTGATGTCTGTATGAATTATCAAATACCGGAAAAAAATATAAATAAACAGGTTAGGAAAGAAGCTGAAAAAGTTCAAGGTGATAATCCTTATAGTAAATTTGATTGTCCGATAGTTTATCAAGGTAAAGATTGGGTTGTTGTTGAAATTAATCCTAAAAATCCATTGGCTAGACACGCGGCAGTATTTTATGGTGGAAGTCAATTGAAAAATGATGGTGAGTCTAATTGGTGTACTTCGGCACCAGGTAACGCTCTATTAAAAGGTGAAAAAGGATATGTAAGTAACTTTGATTATTACACAACACCTTATGAAAATGTTAAAACAAAATGTGCTATAGATTCCCCATTGTATGTTATTTTACCAACAAATGACGGTGGTAATGTATCACCAAAGTCGGGATTACCAAAAAATAGATTCCAATTTAATTTCATTAAAGAACAATTTATGGATTTATTAGACCGCCAAATTGATTTGGGTAAATATTTTGGTCAGAATGGTATAATGAGAGAAATATTTGATGGATTACCAATATTCAGAGAGGGATTTGAGATGTTATTTAAAAAATATGTTATGAGTAGTAATGAGGAAGCAATCATTACCTACCCAACTAGTAAAGGAATTTTTGAAATATTTGGTTTTGAAGCTTTGTTAGATAAATTACCTGCTAATATTAAAATTTTACAACTTATTAACAGTACAAAAGACCAAAACAGAGCTTTTGAAATACCAGATTCTATTGGTAGATTTACCGAACTAACTTCATTGGTATTTGACGCTTCAGCTAAAAATATCCCAAATACAGTTTCAAACTTGAAAAACTTGACATTTCTTTCTATTCTTAATTGTCCCCTAGTGAAACAACTACCAGAAAGTATCAGTGAATTGGAAGAATTGAATTTTATAGTACTTAGAGGTAGTAATCCTATGATACCACCAGTTTTGAAAGAGAAATTGATTGAAAGAAAAGATGGAATGTTTTATGTACAATAAAAAATAAATTATTATGAACATAGATGTTGAAATATACATTAAGAATTTTATAAACTTCTTTGAGAAAAACCCCAACGAGTTAATGGAATTAATTGGGGGAGACCTCAAAGAAGTTTTTTATGAGAAGGTAAAAGAACTTTGTTATAAAAACCTTGACGCTGGATTGGATCTCATCCCAACCAGAACACAACTGATTGATGTTGTTGTGAGTATTAAGAAAAATCCAAAAGGAATATTAACTTTGGATGGTGTATTCATTGAAACCAAATATGGTTTATTTTCATTAAATTAAAAATATTTTGAACTTCTTGGAACTAACTGGGGGTGACCTTGGTTTATTGTATTGTAAGTTGATTATTTAATATTAAAATCCATCATTATGAAAAACTTCAAATTATCTGGGGAACAATTTGTTCTCTTGACAGCACACACACTTACTCTCAGAAATCATTTCGTTAGAGAAATGGATAAAACTGAATATACAGAGGTAAAGGAATTTTACCAAAAGGAAATTGATAAGATTAATTCTTTATTCGATGAATTGAATTTACGGTTCAAAACCAAATTTTAAAAAAATATAAATCTTTAGGGAACTTTCCACCCCAATCTTAGGTTTATAATATTGTAAGTTTATTATCCACCAATAAAAAATATATCTGATATGAAGACATTCACTAACAAAATGGGAATTACTATTTCAGTAGGACAAGATTCAGTTCTCCATAAAAAATTTTTAAATGTTGATGGTGAAGAAGGTGTTGTAACAGAAATTACTCCATCAGGTAGATACTTCAAAGTAAGTAATCATTCAGGTTTATTTTCTACCTTAACTTTCAACCTTAAAGGTTCATTTATGGGGAGTACTTATATTGAATTAGTAAAATAAATTTTAAACTATAGGAACTTTCCACCCCAATCTTAGGTTTATAGTATTGTAAGTTAATTATCAACCAATTAAAAACATAAATCATATGACAATCCAAGAAATCAAATCTATCGCTCCAGCAGTATTCGCAACTTCAGCAGATCCTAAAATGTCCAACAAATACATGTTTGTACCAACTATGGATATAGTGGAAAACTTTACCAACCAAGGATGGGAACTCTCCTCAGTCAAACAAAATGGTAAGGATTTGTATGGTACTCACGAGTTGAGGTTCAGAAACGGAGAACTACCAAAAGTTGGTGACACATTAGTTGAGGCAATAATCCGTAACAGCCACAATGGTATGACAACTCTGAATGTAGGTGCTGGGCTCTTCAGATTGGTTTGTTCCAACGGTCTTACAGTCCCAACTGCAACAGCCGAACAATTCAATATCCGTCACATGGGATTTGATAGTGAGGAAGTTAAGAAACTTACTGAGAGTTTCTCCAAGAAACTTCCACTCATCCAAAGCTCAGTTGATAAGATGATGGACAGAATGATGACGGAAGGTGAGAAGATTCAGTTTGCAAAGGACGCATCAATCATCAAGTGGGGAATGGGTTCAGTTCCATTCGTGGATTATGAGGAGTTGATTACTCCACAAAGAACTGGCGACAATGATGACAACCTTTGGACTACCTTCAACATTGTACAAGAGAAGTTCGTAAAAGGCGGACTTGAGTACAGAAGTCAGGCTGGCAAGAAAACCTCTCTCAAAGGTCTCAAGAACATTATGGCGACCAACACCATGAACACCAAACTCTGGGAACTTGCCGACACTCTTGTCTATTAAAAATAAAATGGGGAGATACTTGATATTCTCCCCATTTTTTATTATTAATTTCTAAAAGAAATTATATGGGGGTAATATACGAATATAAGATTGAAAAATATCTAACAAAAACATATAAGAATTATTGTGACATAATAGACAAACCGAAACAAGACAACCCATTCTTTTTTCAGCCGGAATATATTTTTGACAGTTTATTGGAAACATTATTTGATGACAAATCTTTTGTTAGTAATTACGGAAATCAATTTGCTGAATGTAGACACGATAGATATAGGATTAAAGTAGAAACCTCAGAAGATAAGGTCTCACTCAAGTTCTATTTTTATAGTAATCATAGAATGGTGGGACAAAAGTATTTTAATAAACATATGTTCATTAAATTTGTAACTTACAATTACAAGAAAAATGAAATATACACAGGTAATAATACAATACGAAGAAAAAAGAAATTTAATACTATCCATAAAAATACTTGGTATTTAACCCCACTTTCAACTCTCTCCAAGGTTATATTCCAATATTTTAAACCAAATAATATTAAACCACAAACTTTTGAAGAAGTTGATTTAAATACAAAAGAAATCAATAAGTGCTTTGACTTATTTTTGGAACATATCCCCAATCTAGACAATTCAATTGTTAGTCCTGACATCAGAATATATAAACATTATTTGGATGGAATTGGGGTTAAATTACCAAACAATTGGCATATATTTAAACCATCATACCCCCAAATAACCAAGAAAATATATAAGAAACATAAGTTCAAATTCATTGATGCTTATATGAGTGTTAATAGATTGAATGGTGATAAGATTAAAAGGGTTCTACATACAGTTACAACAGTTAGGGGAATATATAATTTGAGATTTGCTTTAGAATTATTTGGTAATAATTTTATATTATCCAAGGAGGATAGTGTGATTAAATATATTGTTGAATCACCCCCAATGCCTGGTATAGAACATCTCTATTATCCGTATTATATGTATTCATTTTCCAAAAATGAGTTATTAAATTGTTTTGATATATTCAAACTTATGATAAATGGTTCAATCAATCATAATACATTCATTGACCATTTGGAATTCAGAGATAAACTTAGTCAATTTGAACCTGTAACTTGGAAATCAAAAACATATGCCGAATTTAATTCAGAACATTTCATTTGGAGTGAGAAGGTTGCCAAATTCAAAGATCCAAGATATCAAAGAATGTATAACCCAAGATTTAAGGAAATTGTTGAAGAACCAATGGATAACTATTATCCAGTCTTATTAACAACATTTCAAGAATATTCAATGGAAAGTATTGTCCAATCAAATTGTGTTAGAACTTACAACAATCGTCCAGAATCAATAATTATATCCATTAGGGTTGGTGACATAGAAGGGGAGGAAAGAGCTTCTGTGGAGTACAAAATATATGGAGATGAAGATAATATTGAATTGGTTAGAGTTCAAAGTTTGGGTAGGTTTAATAAACAATTGGACATAACTTGGGATTCATATTTGGAAGAAATGGATAAACGGATTAAATATATAATGGATAATAATATATTTGAACTACCAAATTATTCTGTTGAATATAAAGGGGTGAAACTTGAAGGGAAAATTATCTTTAATGACCTTAAGGAAATATATATGACACCAGGACAAAGAGGGAAAAAAATAAATAGAACATTGAGATTTGATAATAGCTCAATTGAAATATATAAACCATCCTTTAACTTAATTAGAACACCAGATACAAACTTTATAGATGAACTACTCTTTTGATGAACGAATAACCAGAATTTTCAAGGAAAGATATAAGGTTGAACCATCAATTTTATATCTTGAAAATGAAAAAATTGATAAGGAAAAAATTGAGAAATTCCTTAACAAATCATATCTTATATATGTGAATAAGGAAGTCATTGACTATAAGATTGTTGAGGTGGACAGACTAGTCGAATATGACTCAAGTGGAATTCTTATTTACATAAAAGGGGGTATTAATATATTTATTTTTACTACGGTAGACAGATTGAATGTTGCCGAATTTACATTACATAATCTTATAAAATTAAACAAATAATGGAAATTACAAGTGAAGAATTAAAGTCAAAGATTAATAATGGGGAACAAGTCATAGTTGACTTTTGGGTGTCCTTTTGCGGCCCATGTAAAATGTATAAACCAACATTTGAGAAAGTTTCCGAAAACTCTCAAATACCTATGTACACAATGAACGTTGAACACAATGGGGACTATGCCATAGAATTAGGTGTCAGAGCTGTACCAACAACAAAGGCATTTAATAATGGTGGGGAAGTATTTACTAAGTCGGGAATAATGACTGAAGGAGAATTAAATACAATCGTTAAAAACTTAATCAATGGATAATAAGTTGGTAATCCTATATACAATGAAGGGATGCCCCCATTGTGTAGTCTTCAAACAAATGTTAAAAGATAATGGAATTCATTTTTACGATAGGGACATTGATGAGTATAGTGATGAGTTTGACATCTTTGTTGAATTAACTGGTAAGGATTACGTTCCATCATTTATGTTGGTTGATGAAAGTGAATCAGATGAACCAATACCAATGTTATTTGCTCCAGAGGTTGATTTCAATGAATTGGAGGAAGGTCTTGAAATAATTAAAAAGTTCTTAATGTAAAACAATCCCCATCATAATCGGTGGGGATTTTTGATTTCACATTATAATGACTTTATTGATATTGTAAATATTTATATTGAAATAAACATAAACTAAAAAAAAACAAATTATGCCATTAAAAGTAGACAGATTAATCACAGACACAGTTGACACAACTTCGTTATCAGTAAACGGAATCAATGTAACTGGAAAAGACACTAAACATTATGAATTGGATTTGGATGTAACTAATACCGTTACAGTAGATACAACATTTGGGATTATTGACATTACTAATATTACAGCGGCAACAGCACCAACATCCGCGTTTACTAGTAATGTAACATTTTACATCAATAATCCAGCATTGGATTTAACTGTAGGTAATATAGATAATGTGTATGTACAGTTCTCGGTGTATTATAGTCAGACAGGTGATGATAACGCAATACCTTATTTGATTTCAACTGGAGGTCCTATAGGATTGGAATTTAAGTTATATAACGCAAATCCCGCAACCGAAGGAGCTGATAACTTTCAGGGTGAATTGTATGTATATTTTGAGTTATACACAATTAACTAAAACAAAAAATCCCCATCTCTAAGGTGGGGATTTTTAATTTAAAATATAATCAAATCTTTCATTCTATCTTTAACCAACCAAGGTTTATCGCCCAACTGATTAGTAATATCGGTTTCAATATCAAAGTCATTTAGATAGTCATTGACGAACTTATTAAAGTTAAAATCAAATACATCTAGCACCAATGATTTGATATCTTTAAAATCATATATTGAATCACAAACAATATCTACATTCAAATCATCATCAATTATATCAGAGGTATATTTGAATAGAATCTTATCTGTGACCAAAATATCAAACAGATGATTACAGACATACTCCCCATAATAAAACTCTCTCCTACCAAGATTTAGACTATAACCATAAGGGAAAGATGAGGACACGGACATAAAGTTCGTAGAATTGACAATAGTTAAGTTGTGAGACATAAATGGGGAATAGAATTCTAACTCCAACTTGTCTGTATAATTTATGTTATTCAAAAACTCTTTGTTATATTCTGTTTCTCTATTAACTTCATCAATTACCTTTTGATTGAATATTGGTCTATCACTATTGTAATATGTGAAATGAAATTCATTTGAATTTAGTGGTTCTCTATAATCAATTAAGTCAATGATGTTAATATGTTTTAGATTTAGAAAATCAATTAAAGATTTATGTTGTTCAACAAAGGTGTCTCTAAGTTTATTTAAGTCCAAAACAGTATCAGAGGATGTTGAACCATATACAACCAAAAATGATTTAAAATCAATAACTTGAAAACGTGATTTGTGGATGGGGTCAATATTTTTTATTATATAATCCGCAAATAGATTAACAAACCCCTCCTTTGAAAATGTGTTTATGTATTTCATAATTTTTTAATTAATGTATACAAAAAAATTATGACAATATAAATAAAAAAAGGGACAAATAATGTCCCCTTCATTTTACCTCCCCATCAAAAAATATTATTTTTTCTTATAATATTTCTCAACGACTTTCTTGATTGACTCCTGAATTGTGTTACTTTGCGAATTCTGAGTGTTTGGCTGAGATTGATTCGCTGGAGTTGAATGGGTAGGTTGAACTGGTTTGTTTTTACATCCACATCCGGCCATAATTGTTTTGTTTTTTAGTTGTTTATGATTTCAAATCTATGACTATAACAAGTTTGTCTGATTGTATTACATTTTTTATTACCATTGTCTATTGGTTTACCCCTCAAACAAACTGATAATGTTTGTCTAACATTTTTTTCATTACCATTAGCGAACCCATTATCTAATAAATATCTAGCACCATCCTTTAAGTTATCAAAAATGTTAAATATATTATTTTTCAAATTGATTAAACTATATTTTGAAAAATTACCATTTTTAATTTGATTATGTTTTGATAATTTCATTTTAACTTCATCGCTTACAATATTTCTTCTTGAATCCCCAACCAATGCTAAATTGTAACCAAACTCCATCTCATTAGACTTATAATAATTAATATAATAATTTTCTCTTGAAATTAAATCATTTTCTTCACATAATTCCAATATTTCAAATTCAAAAACCTCAGTACCATTTTTATTATAAGATTTCTGTAAATAAATGTTTGGGTGAACACCTTTGTTCAGCATCCAAAAATGTTTATACTTTCTTTTATTCAAAACAATAGAACTACCAATATAAACTTTATTGTTTATTTTATTTTGTATTTTATATATCCCAATATTCATAACCATAAATATCTAATTACTGATATATTTATTATATGTAAATTAAACAAAAATACTTTTTTAATGAGAAAAATAATCAGACGTACAGAACGAGATTTAACCAAGTTGGTTAAAAGGGTGTTAAATGAATCCAAACTAAACGAACCTACGATTGGTGAAAATAATACTTACACATCTTTTGACGAAGCATATTCTTTTATGATGGAACTAGATGAACATTTGAATGAGTTAGCACCAAGTGATAATGTTTGTGATAAAAAACATTTGAATATGTTACACAGGATATACAATACCGCACACTATAAGGTAGATGAATTGAAAAAGAAATATAAAAGTGGGGTAGATTTACCTGCTCAAAGAAATTTTTCATCAAATAGTAATGAAGAAAAGATAAATGATTTCATTAAAAAATATGACCATTTACCTGATCCCAAGTTTTATGAGTTTGCTGAATTACTATCAAAATAAATTGGGGTATCAGTAGAAGAAATAAGAAAAATGAGACTTAATTTTATTAAAAAGAAATATAGTAAATTATTAAAACCTAAACACGATGAAGGTAGAATGAGAAAAGACCCTCATCATAAACAAGCACAAGAAATGTTTAGTATGGCGGGAACATGGTTGGATTGTTGCAAAAAAGGATATTATGATTGTGACGATGATGACCCCCCATTCAAATTCAATGATGGTCCATTCAAATATAAAGAACCTAATGTAACATATGAACCAATTGGAACTGGTGGTGGACAACCAACTAAGGATGATAAATCAGATAATATAAATCCTGGTAGAGAGATGTCAGAACAAATAAGAAGAACATTAAGAAAACTATTATGAGAAAAATAATATTAAACGAAGAACAATTCAAAAGGTTAATCAAATTGTTGAAAGAACAAAATGAGGATTATGAGTATTATATAATGGCACCAGATGAATATAGAACATTAATGAAGATGGCGTATTATCAAGCCGATGCAACTTATATTAAAAAATTCAAAGGAAAACCACTTTACATAACAGGTAATTTAAAATTGAGTGATATGCCAGAAATGACTGAGTTGGGTAATGTTGCTTACATTTATGGTAATTTAGATGTATCACATACCAAGATATCTGACATTGGTAAAACCATTGTAAAAGGTTATGTTACTGATTGGGGTACACCCATAGAAAAACGAAGGATTGCACGAGAGGAACAAGAAAAAAAGGAATTAGCCCTAGAAAGAAAAGAAAGTGGTGAATGGGATTTGGATAATCCTGATATAGATGACGAAGGACTAATAGTCAATGCCTTATACCAATATTTGGTTAGTGAAGGAGAACTAGATGAAATGGATGAAGATACGAAAGAAGAAATTGAATCTTTAAAGGAAAGAATTGAAGAATTAGTACAACAAGGTGCTGAATTAGACCCAGACTCCGAAGAAAGGGAAGAATTATATAATGAAATTGATAATCTACAAGAAGAAATTGATGATTTGACTAACGATGTTGCCGATGTATATTCTATCATACCAATGAAATATAGACACTATGAGATGAGTATGTTTGAAGTTGTTGGACATAGAGGGAAAGAATATGCTGTTGGAACTATGGCTGACGCTGAAAAATCTGCTTTACAATATACGATAGAACTTGGACTTGAAGGTGTTGATTTAGCACAATACATTGATGAAGACCAAGTAAGAGATGAAATGAGAGAACATTATGAAGATAGTATCCGTGATAGTCCAGAATCTTGGTTTGACTCTGATGACTTTGAGTTAACAGAAGAACAAGAAGAAAGAAAAGAACAATTGGAAAATTATATTAGTCAATTGGAAGAACAACAAAGTAATTTGGAAGATGAAATTGAAGACCCAGATGAATATTCTGAAAAATATGATGAAATTCAAGAACTGATTGATAATGCTCAAGAGGAACTTGATGGTATTGAACCTGACACCGAACCAACAGATGAAATGATTGAAGATAAAGTTGATTCATTGGTTGATAGTGAAAGCCCAATTGATTATCTAACAAATATGGGTGCTGATTTGAAATATTATGTGGATATTGATGAAATAGCTAAAGAGATGGTAGATATTGATGGAATTAGAATTTTGTCGAGTTATGATGAACAAATGGTTACAACCTCGGATGGTCAAAGACATAGATTTGTTGTAATGAGAATTAATTAATTTATTTTAATCAAAACTTTAATTATATTTGGTATTATGAAGAAATTAAAGTTTTTGATGGATACAGATTGGTTGTTCCATGGTGTAATTGATGCAGAACAAAAACAATATGTTTTGTTGGGTTATTTCCAAAAATTAAATACCCAATTGGAAGAAATGAAAGTTTATCCAATGTTTACGGAAATAACCCTCCATTTAGCAAATATCAAAAACATATCCAAACACGGAAAAATTATATATGTTGATAAAAAACTTAAATCAATTGATGAAGAATTAAGTTTTACCGATTTAAAGACAAAAGAAATCCCCAATCTTACAGAACCAAAAAGAACCGAATTAAAAGAAATATTGAAATATAGTGATACAAAACTTCAGGATTATTTCAATATCATTAAATCAATATGGACAGTAGTTTACGATTCCATTGAAGTAACCTCCATTTTAAACGAAGATAACTTAACTTCAAAGAAGGGTTATTGTAATACCAAATCTAATAATTTTACCAAGATTTGGGAGTATAATATTAGAAAGTATAAGAATTCAAACAAGACAACATTTACTGAAGTTACTGATCCCAACATATTAAAAATTATCATATCAAAAGAGAATGAGTTACCAGTGTTCAATATCTTTTGTTCCAAAGACGTTCCATTCGAAGAAACGTTATTTCCATTAATAAAGAGAAAGGTATTGTCTTATATATTCCAATCAAAAAACTTAACAATTAGATAGACAATTTAACTGAAATATTTTATCATTTTTAAAAAACATATGGAATCATTAAAAATCAGAATCACATTGACCAACACAAAAGGTTGGAAGGAAACAAAAGATGTATCCTTATCCGTTTATCAATCCCAAAAAGAAAACGGAAATAATCCTTTGGATAATATAGTTGAACAACTTCTCCAAGATTATGAAAAAACAGGAAAAAATATGAATAAAACTAAAAATGAAGAAATCAAATGGAGACCGTAACTAAAACTTGGGAGAAGAAAGAAAATATCAATCACCCCAGTCATTATGGGGGAGAATCAAATGTATATGAAGCCATCAAAGTTATTGATGCTTGGGAATTAGGATTTGCTTTGGGTAACACCGTAAAGTATATTAGTAGAGCTGGAAAGAAAGATAAATCAAAAGAAATTGAAGACCTTAAAAAAGCCTTGTGGTATCTTCAACATCATATTAATCAATTGGAAAATAAATGAATGTATTAAGTCTGTTTGATGGAATTAGTTGTGGCCAAGTTGCATTGAATCGTGCTGGGATAAAGTATGATAATTACTTTGCCTCAGAAGTGGATAAGTATGCTATTAAAGTAACACAACACAATTACCCCAATACAATTCAATTGGGGGACATAAAAGAAATAACTAGTAGTAATCTACCTGCAATAGACATTTTATTTGGTGGTTCACCTTGTCAAAACTTGTCTTTTGCTGGTAATATGAAAGGTATGGCAACAAAAGACAATTATGAGATTACTACTTTGGATGAATATCTAAGATTGAAAAATGATGGATTTGAGTTCCAAGGACAATCTTATCTATTTTGGGAATATGTTAGAATACTGAAAGAAGTTAAACCAAAATATTTTCTACTAGAAAACGTTAAGATGTTAAAGAAGTGGGAAAATATGATTTCTGATGTCTTGGGAGTCAAACCTATTGAAATCAATTCAGCACTTGTTTCAGCACAAAACAGAAGAAGATTGTATTGGACAAACATTCCCAATGTAACCCAACCTATTGATAAGAAAATTATGTTGAAAGATATAGTTGAAGAACAACCGATGGGGTTATCAATTGATGAAAAAATTTCAAATTTAAGGTCTAGTATAGATTTTGAACAGAATGAATTAGCAATAACTTTCAAGGCAATTAATAGTAAAAAAATTGTTGTTAATTTGTCAGATAACACACCAATTTCATTTTATGAAACAAGAACTCAAGAGGGTAAAGATATGAGGAGAAAGATAAGACAGGAAACTGGTAAGGACTCAACACCTAGGAGTAAAGAACATAAGATGTATGCACAGCAGAAAAATGGTAAAGGTAATTGTTTGGTTACAGTAGAGTCACCATTGGATTATATTGTTGATAATACTTGGAGATATAGAAAACTACATTTAATTGAAATGGAACGACTACAAACAATTCCTGATAACTATACTAATGTTGTCACATCAACTCAAGCGAGAAAAATGTTGGGAAATGGATGGACGGTGGACGTTATTGCACACATATTAAAAAATATTGAACAATGAATGTATTAAATCTATATGCTGGAATTGGGGGAAATAGAAAATATTGGGAAAATGTTGAAGTAACAGCCATTGAGTATAATGAAGAAATTGCAAATGTATATAAACATTTTTTTCCGAATGATAATGTAATTGTTGGTGATGCTCACGAATACCTTGCCAAGAATTGGAGAAACTTTGATTTTATTTGGTCTAGTCCACCTTGTCAAAGTCATAGCAAAGTTAGAATGATGGCAAGTAAAAGTGGAAGTTACGATTCAGTTATGCCAGATATGAAATTATGGGCTGAGATTATTTTCTTACAAAATTATACAAAAAACACCAATATAAAATTCGTTGTTGAAAATGTTAAACCATACTATGAGACACTTGTTCAGCCAACTATAAAATTGGGAAGACATTTGTTTTGGACAAACATTGATATTCCCAAAATTGAAATTAAAGATGGTTTAACCCATAACGAAAGAGGTATGTCTGACAAAGGATATTTTGATTTAAGGGTGTTTAAACTAAAACATAGAAAAGACCAAATAATAAGAAATTGTGTTGATCCCAATGTTGGGAAATATATCTTGGATTGTGTTATCAGACAAATTGACATTTCAAATAAAATCAACTAATTTTATAAAAATATTAAATAATGAATGTACTAAGTCTTTTCGATGGGGTTAGCTGTGGACAAGTCGCACTTAATAAAATAGGAATAAAATATGAAAATTATTTCTCAAGTGAAGTTGATCCCTATGCAATCAAAATAACACAAAAGAATTTCCCCAACACAATTCAACTTGGGGATGTTACACAAATTAAAGGTTCTGACTTACCACCAATCCACCTTATAATTGGTGGGTCACCTTGCCAAGGATTTTCAAATGTTGGAAAGGGATTGAACTTTGATGACCCAAGGAGTAAATTATTCTTTGAGTTTGTTAGAATAAAAAATGAATGTAATCCAAAATATTTTCTACTTGAAAATGTTGTAATGAAACAGGAGTGGCAAGATATTATATCTGAACAAATGGGTGTTAAACCAATTCAGATAAATAGTAAATTGGTCTCTTGTCAGAATAGACCAAGATTATATTGGACAAATATTCCAAACATAACACAACCAAAAGATTTGGGTTTAAGAATATGTGATGTTATCAGTCCAGAATTTAAAGACAAATATCCGAACTACTTGGACTTATTATTTTATGGGGGACCAAAGATTAGAAAGGATGTTGTCCAACACTACAAAGAGAAAGCATCTTGTTTAACCGCGACAATGTATAAGGGACAAGTTAATTCATTTTGTAAAAATGAATTGGGACAGATTTATAAATACTCACCACAAGATTGTGAGTTAATGCAAACATTACCACTAAATTATACGAGTGGGTTATCAAATACTCAGAGGTATAAAATGTTGGGGAATGGATGGACGGTGGATGTGATAGCACATATATTTAAGAATATGGAAGGGACTCATTGAGTTCCTTTTTTAGTTTGTTGAGTATTTATAGAAAACATATTTATGGAAATTTTAACTGATGTGCAATTCAAACAAAAAGTCAATCAATTGTACCATGAAGAAAAAGAAAAAATAATAACAAAACAAAAATGGAATAAATTATCTAAAAACGAGAAAAAAATTGTTTTGGAAATATATAATGTATTGTACCCAAATAAAAAAATAAATATTAATGAAGCTCGTTGGTATAATACAGTTATGGATGTTTTAGGTATGCTTCCTGTTGTTGGAACACCAATTGACTTATATAATGGATATAGTTATTGGAGACAAGGCGACATCCTATTTGCTATTTTGTCTTGGATTAGTGCAGTACCATTAATTGGCGACATTCTTGGGGGTGTATTAAAACCGACATTTAATTTAATAAAGGTTGGTGGTAAAGGGGTTAATCTTTTAAAAGCCGCAATATTAGCAAAAGACGCCGCAAAAATAGCTGAAACTGCAAAAAATGTTGGTGGTCCTGTTGTAAAAATTCTTGAGAAAGCACCATTTTGGGGTGAAAAAGTAATAAAAATGTTAGAACAAACCGCTAAATATATTCCATTTTTAGGTGGAGGGTTCGTTAATACTGCAAAATCTTGGTTAGAAATTTTTGGATTAGCAGGAAAGGAATTAAAGACATTTGAGTCTTTAGGTAGACCAGCAGTTAGAAAATTGATGGGGAATACTAAATGGTATATGGGTTGGTTAGATTGGTACGGATTAACTGACTTTAAAGGAACTGAAGATGAATTAAGAAAAATTGTACCTGATTTAGATACCAAAGTAGCCCAATACGCATCAACTCCAGAGTCAAAAAATATATTGGCTCAAAGTAGTGATACAGAACCAATAACACCACCACAAGTCACATCACCACCCTCACCACCACATAGTTCAAGAGTAGATCCTATTGAACTATTAATGAAATTAATATAACGATTAAAATGAAAATTTATAAGAAAAAAAGTTTACTACTAGAAAGTGGTATACAAAACATAAATAAATTAGCTGACAGATATAAAAAAGCGAAAATCTACTTTCATCAGGACCTTTGACTTGACGGAGTTACAACGGCCTTGGCCATGAAAAAATATTTGGAGGATTATGGAATCAAAGTTGTTGATGCCGAAACCATTCAATACGGACCCTCAGAATTCGCCATAAAGAAACCAAATGCGAGTGGTGAGGTTATGCCAGTATTAGTAGATTTTGCTCACGGAAAACCAATGTTTGTTATTCATACTGACCACCACGATACACAAGCTGGGGCTGAATTTACAAAATCAAAACAATTCTCACATTCAAGGTAAAATGTTAAGACGGTATCTGAAATAATATCATCAAGTGATATATTCACAAACACGGACATTCAAGCAATCTCAACGGTGGATAGTGCTGACTTTATTAGATATGGTATTACTCCACAAGATATTCTAAACTTTGATTTCAAAAACTCTAGTAAGAAGAATAGATTTATGCTCACCTTTGTTGTTAATAAATTGTTATTAACATTCAAAAGTCAGGACAATTTCTTGGAAACATTAGTTTTAGATTGTACACCATCAATTATTAGCATTTATCTAAAGATAAGACAATTACTTGGTGGAGATTTCAATGAATTAGTTGAAGACTTATTACAGAATCAAACAGATTATACTGAACGTAGAACAACCGATAAGGACATTAACATTGAAGATAGTGTAATATTCCAATATGGGTTGGGTTATATTAGACCAAAGGGTTCGTATGATAGATATACCCCATTTATCAATAATCCAGATGGGGACTTTTTAATAACGGCATATCCAATGGGGATGGTTCAAGTATCATGTAATCCATTTAAAGAAGATAGAAAGTTAAAAGGTATTAATCTTGGTGAAGTCAAGGATGATGTTTTAAAAGAATTTGAGGGGGAACTTAAAAAAATTAAGGTTAGATTATCAAGTTTGAAATGGATATCCGAGAGTGACCCAGGATTTAATGAAGAGTCAGTTGGTTTTACTTACAAGGACTTAAAAGCGTTATATGGGAATGTATATGAGATGATGGATGAAAGTGTCTCAGAAGAAGATTTGGAAAGAATTATGGACACCCAATTCATTAATTTAAATGAGGAAGACAAAGAAGTATTGGATAACATTGTAATTAGTGGTTGGGACATTGTTCTTAAAAATAGTGGTGGCCATAAATGTATTACCAATATATCAGGACTTAACTATTTGAAGAGATCCAACAGACCCCCCAATAAAGAGGAAAAACGACCAGCAAGAGAAACCGTTAGAGTTAATAATGTTTATAGTACTGATTTAATTGTTGAGAATATTGAGGTGGATTCAACTGTATCTAAATTGGATAAAAAAGGAAATAAAAAACCATTATCTGATGGGCAATATTACATTCAAGATACTTCAGAAATAATGAAAATTGAAAATGGTAGGGTTGTTAAGATAGGAAAATATAATCCATTTTCGGTTAAAGAAGACGAGACACCATATGTTGGATTTGTAAAAAAAATTGCTCAATCATTTAAGGGTAAATTGGTTCAGATGATGCAAAGTGAAACCAATGTAAATGAGAGTTATTTTAGGAATATAATAAAAAGAGTATTAAGATAATATTAAGAGGGGAATGTAACAACATCCCCTTTTTTTATTCCCAATTTCTTGCAAGTTCCACCTTTGACTTCCAAGATATAACCACCATCTCCACAATATCTTTTACAAGGTTCATCTTCACAGGGGGGACAATTATGATAAATTTTTGTTATCTTATCACCGTCAATGAATATCATATCCAAGGATATAATACAATTTTTCATCCAAAAACAATGTTCTTGGTTTTTCATAACAAATAACATTCCGTTGAATGTTTTATCAAAGGTTTTGTTCATCATCCCTTCTTGAGTTTCTTTTGGGGATGTTTGAACTTTTACCTTGAATTTATTATCATTTATACTTAACTTCATATATATAAATATAAGAATAATTGAATATGGGAAATTGTGCTGGTATATTATTAAAATATAAGAATCAATGTTTATTGTGTAAACGTAGTCAGAAGGGAAGTTTACCAGGTATATGGTCAGTTCCTGGTGGACATTTAGAAAAGGGTGAAAAGATTGAGGAAGGGGCAATAAGGGAATTTAGGGAAGAAACTGGACTTCAGATTATTGATAACTTGGATTATGTTGCAACATTGAATGGTGCATCAAGAATGAAATATTATTTGTTTATGTATGAGATTTCAACAAAGGTTGATATTGATTTGGATGGTGCTAGAGATGGGTATGAACACGATGAGTGTAAATGGTTTAATAAAAAAAAACTTGCCAGAAAAGGTGGAAAAACAACTTTTTTTTATTATAAATAAGATTTTTTGAAAATATTGATATATTTATATTTCACAACCCCCAACTCCCTTTCTTTATGTTGGTTAATATATATTAAAAACCTCAATAAATGCAGAAATTTATTGGGGTTTTTTGTTTTATTGAAACTTATTTCCTACCTTTGAGGTTGTATTAATATTATTCACTACTAAATATCAAAAATAATGAAAACAACCCTTCAATAGTCAAAAATCACCTGATTTTATTGTTTGTGTTGACGGTTTTATTATTTGGATTGAATGTAAAAGCGGAAAAGAATTAGTTTGGAATTCAGGATATCCAATTGAAAACACTTTATATGTTTTTTCATCAAAAAAAACTAATAATACAATTATATTTCTCGGTTGTTTTGCAGAAATAGTGATTAAAAACGAAAATTTTGAAGAAAGATATAAAGAATATACTAAACTAATAAATGAACACAATACAAATTTATTTAAACAAATGTTTGACACTGAATTATTTTCAATATACTCAAGAAAAATGTTGAACGATTATACAAAATATCATGAAATGATAGTTAGAAATGATTTTTTTAAAAAAACTATTGAAGTTTATACAAATTTATTAAAATAAAATTATGAAAGCACAAGAAGCAGAAAACTGGACATATCTCGACGCCAAAATGAGAGATGAAGGATTCCACTATTGTTTCAAACATTACTCAAGTTTTGAAGAAATAGAGGATGAACAATTCCACCAATTAAGAAAAAAATATTTGGAAGTTGCGGAACAATTGGAAAAGTATGTTAATGACAAATTCTATGAAGCCAATTGGGGAGTTGAAGATGATGAAGATGATGAAGATTGAAAACAAAAAAACTAGATTTGAATATACCTTTTTGGAAACATATGAGGCTGGTATTGTATTGACCGGAATGGAAGTTAAATCCATCCGACTAGGTAATGTTAACCTGACCGACACATATTGTTATTTCAAGGATGATGAACTCTTTGTTAAAAATATTTCAATTTCTTTGGCAAATGGGGAACCAAAACGAGAAAGAAAGTTGTTATTAAAGAAATCACAACTCAGAAGATTGAAATCAAAATTAATCAATGGTCTGACAATTGTTCCAACAAAAATTTATTTCAATGAACGGAACTTAATTAAGGTTGAGATTGTTTTAGCACAAGGGAAGAAAATCCACGATAAAAGAAATACGATTAAAGAACGAGATATTCAAAGAGACATTCAAAGAAACAACTAATGGAAAAGAAAGTATTCAACAAGACAACATTCACTCAGAAAATGGACAACAGAACATTATCTTGGAATTGTAGAAAGAATGGTTTTTATATCTCTATTGAGAGACTTAATTTGAGTTGGTATATCTTGGCAACAAGAAAGAAAGATAATGCAACTTGGAACTCTCTATGGACTGTAACAACTTGGAAAACTTTAGAAGAAGTAATGGAGTTTGCATCAAACTTCAATGAAAAGAATATATCAAACATTATTACTGAATAAAATCCAAACAAATGAACACAACTGCTTATAACATCAAAATTGTTAACGAAAAATTCGGAACAATCCTTAATGAGAACTTCATCAATGATGTTCAGTTCAAACTATTTCTCAAGATGATTCACGGATCATTGGAACTTAAAAATTCCTTAACATTCTTCAATGGAGTTGACTTTTTAATTCATATTCCCTATGATAAGTTAGTTGATTCAATAATTACGACTGGTGTAAATACTTATGATATGACGGAGATTGTCAAATCAAAGATTGAAGCTCTGGTCACAAAATAAACCTTAAATTGTTATAATATGAGATTGTTTTTATTTGGTGTGTTTGTGGTACTTATGGCATCTTGCTGTCCAGCAAAGAAGAGTTGTTGTAAGAAAGCTGAAAAAACCTGTCACAAGGTTGAACAAGATAGTTCTTGCCACAAGTAGTTTCCTTGTTCACAAACAAGGTGGTGGAGTCCGATTCATTCGGTCCTAATAAAAGGGAGACATTATTGTCTGCTTTTTTCGTTATTTAGTTATATTTATAAATAAAAAATTATGGAAGACAGAATTAAAAAAACGGTTATGGAAGAGGCCAAGAAAAGAGGGTTATTCTTGGAACAAGATGAGAAAGAATCAAATTCTGATATTACTGAGATGATTTCATTGTTATTTCATTCTCGTACACAAACTCACACATTTCATTTACAGACAGAATCATACGCAGAACACATCGCCTTACAAGGATATTATGATGGTATTGTTCCATTAGTTGATACGATTGTTGAATCATATCAAGGCAAATATGGAATTGTTAAAGGTTATAAGAGTTATCCTTTGGTTGAATATAAAGGAGTTGAAACATCAATAAATTTCCTTAAAAAGACTTGTGACAAAGTAACAGAATTAAGGGATTGTTGTGATGATACTTGGTTTCAGAACGAAGTTGATAATGTGTGTACTTTACTTAACCAAACTTTATATAAGTTAAAATTCTTAAAATAGATGACACCCAAATTACAAAAGATAGTTGATTTAGTTAATGACAAAGGTATTGAGGCCATTGCTAAAATGATGGGTATTGATATTGAAGAATTATTAGATGTATTGTTCAATTCTGATGTAATACAATATATTGATTTTGACCAATACCAACTAATGGATGATACTGAGGTTGAAAACAAAATCTGGACATATCTTTTGAATGATGAAAGCACTTATAAAAATGCAATAGAAACTATAGGTAATAGTTTTAGTGATATTAGTTTTGATGGTAAGGATTATTATTATGAAGTTAGAGACAAAGAAGATATGGCTGATTATTTTAGTGATAGTGGTAGAGATGTAAGTTCATATGATGTGGCAAAAAGAGTATTCAAGGAAGATTATGATGAAATATTCACTACTGATTGGAAATATATTGATTTAATGGATAATGTTTATGATGAATTAACCAATGAAAACAAACAATATTTACGCAATAGAATAGTTGAAAATTACGGAAAAGATTTAATAGGCGTGCCAATTAAAAATGTAACTGATGTAATTGAAAGAATTGGGACTGAGGATGAAAATGGTGATTATGAATTTTATATTACAAACGAGAATGTTATGGATTTATTCAGTGACAATGATACTATGACTTTTCTTTTTGATAATTATTTGGATGATGTAGCCGAAAAACTACACTCAATGTATGATAGTGCATATAATGAGACTTATTATGATGAAGTAAGTAACAATGTATGGGAAGAATTAGAATTTGGTGTTATTGACCCTGGTAACGAATATGGTGAGGAATTTTATTATAACAAAAAAAAATATACCAAATTTAAGGTAACTAAATCACTACCAAAAACAATAAAACAATTTGTAACCGAAGCAGATCATTGTGATAGTGTTTTTAACTATGGAAGTTATGATTACTTGATTAAAGGTTTATTTAGTTGTAGTATTTGGGAGCGTCTAAGTTTTAGAATACCAGATTACCCAGACTATGCTTCACTTAAACAAAACCTTAATTCCTATTTAAAAGAATACCTATAATTACCAATATTTAATTGGTCTACCATTTTTCATTAAAAAATTTGGATAATAATTTGGAGTTGTATCACGACACACAAGACTTGGACGTTCCTTTAAAAGAAAATCAAAAAACTGAAGAAACCAAATATCAATCTTATCAACAAAAGAGTCATCTTCATTCAAACCATACATTCTTTCACTTAATTCAGTAAAAGTTATTTTCTCACCAGTTTCGGAATCAATGGGGTTTGATATTTCAAAATCAACATAGAAGTCCATTTCATCCCCACCATCATTTTTAATCTCTAAATCTAATACTTTGGTCTTGAATTCAAAATTTTCAAAACTAAACAACTCCAATTTTTTTAATTCATCCATAAAAATGTCATAATCTTTTGGTGATATAAAAAGTTTCTGTACAACATCAATTTGTTGTCTTGCCACTACATCGGCAAAAAAATCAGGGTCATAAGCCATTTTAGAAAACTTGAATAGTGGTTCTTCAACATGGGATGACAATGTATATTTGGCAAAAGATAATTTATTTGGGTTACTAGGAATCCAAATTATTCTTTGTTCTTCTTCATCAAATGTTGGGGTTAGAATAAAACCATTCAAGTCTATTTGTTTTTCACCACCCTTTAAGTACTTATAAAAGTAAAAATCAAGTAGTGAATCTGCTTTTCGTTTCATTATTTTTTTTATATTATAAATATAAGATGATAAGTTAAATATTTATATTAATATATAACCAATTATGAGGAAAATAACACAAGATAAGAAGATAATTGAACTTTTAAGAGAATATAATAATAAGTTTGGACCAAAATTGATTAAGGAAAACAGAGATATCCAAGTAATAAATTTATTGAGGGAATATAACTCAAAGTATGACTTATTAAATGAGAACAAGGATAAAAAGGAAGAGGAAAGAATAAATACTCTAGTTAAAAAACTTGGATTAAATCCCGAAACCGCTAAGGTATTCAATGAGGTGGGGAAAAAATTAGCAATACAATTAGCTAACACATTACTGAAATCTAGTTTTAAATATCTTAGAAGTGTTTCGGAAAAAGAAGTTACTGATAGTGAAATATTAGTAGTAGCAAAAAGAGAAATGTCTAAAGTCTTTCCAAATTGGGCTAGAGAAAACCTAACATCAATAATGGATTATGTTAGAGCACCAAGAAGTATTGGTGGTCTAGAGAATAATATAGAAAGTGTTAAGAATGAAAATTTTAGTGAAATATACAGACTATCACAAGATTGGCACAAAAACTTAAATATCGGTGACGATAAAATGGATTATGAAGAAAAACATCCAATTATTCTTGATTTCCGTAATCAAAATGGTATAGGATATTATTGGGCAGATTTGGAAACATATAACTCCCCAGAAGAATGTGAAAGAATGGGGCATTGTGGGAGAAGTTCCAAAGGTAGATTACTCTCATTAAGAAGTTACAGATTATATCCAGGAACTGACATAAAATTAAACAAAAGTCATTTAACCGCAGCAATTGGGGACGATGGTATATTATTTCAATTAAAAGGACCAAAGAATTCCAAACCAAAAGAAGAATATCACCCATATATTTTACCATTGTTTGATATGATAGATGACGGTGATGAATATTTCATAACTGGATTTGGTAAAGAATATGCTTCACAACAAGATTTTAGATTGGAAGATTTACCACTAGAAACCTTGAAAGCGATTTATTCAAAAAGACCGGATATATTCAAAGGTAATCGTAGGTTAAAAGAAAAAATGAAGGAATTAGGTATTGAAATTGAAACGGAAGATTTACCAACAGCATTTCAAATTGAAATAGGGGCTGAAATACTTACTTACTACATTTATGGGGATGAAGTTGCTTACGATAGAACAGGATATGGTAGTAGGAGACAAATTATGTTATCTGAAATAGTAGTGTTAAATGATTATGAAGATATGGCATCTTACATTGACATTCATCACGATTATTCACCAGGGACTATATCAAATAGACAATCGGAATTATACAGAATTGAAAATATATTAAATAATTATGTTTATGATGGTCTTAAAAGTCAGATGAAAAGAATGATTATTGACGATATTGTAAATGTTCAAGGTGCTAGTGAGGAAGATAAAATAAAATATGAAAACAAACCACTCTCAGAATTATTAATTGATACTGAAATGGGTGAGAGTATATTGTATTATTTATATGACATCCAAAGACAATTGTTAGTGGATAAAGGTCTTGGTTTATTTAAAGAATCATTAAAAAATACACTTAACAAATATGTTGAAGACTACTATAATGGACATATTATATTTGGTAAAAATGATATTACTATAGTTGGTGATTTAGCCGAATTGGTTGATGTGGGCAATCCAGAGGTTTTAAAAGCATATGATGATGTTGAATATGACTTTGATGAAATTTATGTTGATATGGTATTTGATAAATTAGTACAAGAATACATTATCCCAAAACCATATTGGAATAAACCAGATTTAAACACCATTGAATTGGATAACGATAGATTCAATGAAATGTTAAATGAAATATTAAATGAACTTGAAGATAGATAAAATATGAAACTAAAAGAACAATATTACGAAAATAGCATTGTCAGACTTCTTAAAGAATATAATGACAAGTTTGGAACTTTAATAACTGAAGCCAAAAATGTTGATACTTTGGTTAAAGTATTTGGAATGTCAGAAGACAAGGCCAAACTATTTGAAAGTATATTCAAATCCAACACAATTTTTATGGCTAATAAAATTGGTGAATATTATTCTAAAATATTGATGCCAAATACATATCCAACAGTTAAAAGCGCGTTATCTGACATTGATTTACAAAATGAAGAAATAAACAGACAATACATGATGATAAAAGATTATATTACATACGAATTAAGTGGAAAAACAAAATCATTAGAAAAATTAAATTTGGAGGATATTAGAATCTTAGCAACAGAATGGGAAAAAAATAGTGGTAAACATAATTACAAAGAAAAAGAAGAAAATATTATACCAGGATTAGATTTTCGTGAAAATGGGATAGGATATTATTGGATTGACCTAAAAGGAGATTATTCAGAAGATGAATGCAATAGAATGTCACATTGTGGTAGAAGTGATAAAGGTACATTATATTCTTTAAGAAGTTACAAATACGCACCAGGAAAAAAATATACACTAAATGATAGTCATTTAACCGCAGCAATTAATGGTGATGGTATAGTATATCAATTAAAAGGAAAGAATAACTCCAAACCAAAATCAGAATATCACAAATATATCATACCACTTTTACAACTTAAATTAGATGATGGGGGATATTTCATTAATTATTTTGGTAAAGAATATGTGACTGGGAATGACTTCAAATTAACTGACTTAACAGATAATGAATTTTTAGAATTATACAAAGAAAGACCTGATTTATATACTGGAGTTAATGATTATAAAAAATTACAAGAACTTGGAGTTACAAGTAGATTTAATTTTAATACAGAATATTATATTAATTTTGATTATAGTATAGTTCATACTTTAATTAAAAATGACACAAAATTGTATCAACAGATTTCAAATAATTATTATAACACTAAAAGAGATGTTTACTTATCTGAAGTTATATTAAAAACCTTTCACAATGAGAATTATTTTGAACAATTTAATGATTTTGTAATTGATAATTTGGATTTTATACATTGGTTTGAAGCAACAGAATATATTAGAGATGAAAATAAAAATAAAATAATTGAACTCTTAAAAATATTAGCTAAAAAAGAAAACAAAGAATTTGTTGAAGGTAGTATAAATGATATGATTGAATCATATGATATACGTGAGGACATATCATATGCTATAGAACAGGCTACCACACAAACTATGTTAGAATCGGCAAGAGAAGAATATAAAGATTCATTGATTGTAACTTTAGAACATTATGGGTATGTTAATGATGAACAAAGGGATGAAGCTATAATAATAGAAGGTGACCTAACAAACCTAGTTAATGTTAATAGTGATACTGTATTACAAGTGTTTCAAGAATTTGAAATGAACTCTGATCAAGATGGTTATCTTGTTGCAGATGTATTTTATGGATTATTAGATAATAAACTAATTGATTTACCAACTTGGTCTTATCCAACAATAGATTTAGATAGAAATCAATTCAATTTTTATCTTAGAAAGATTTTAGACAGAAAGCTCAAAAGCAACTCAATTAATGAAAATTATAGTGATAGAGATGTTATAAACATTTTGAAAGAATATAATGAAAATTTTGGATTATTAACTGAAGATAAACAAGAGGAGAGATTAAAAATCTTAACTGAAAAAATTGGGATGAAACCAGGATTAGCAGAAACATTCGACCGAGTGTGTGGAAAAACTTCTGTTTGGATTGCTAACAAATATCTTAAAATGTACTATGATAACAATATCGATTTAATTAATTATGGTATGACTAAAGCGGATGTTTTAAATGCAGCTAAGAAGAAAATAAATGAATTACATCCCCAAAGAATAATACCGGTTTTAGTATCAATAATGGATTATAATCGAGCGCCAAAAAGTGTTGGAGGTTTAGATAATAAAATTACAAGTCACTACGACAAAGAAACTAGTATAACTGATATAATTACAGACGCAAAGATATGGCACGATAGTTTAAATATTGGTGATGGTGCAATCAATTATGAAGAAACCCACCCAATCATTATTGATTTTAGAAAAGATGGTGAAGGATATTATTGGGTTGACCTAGAAACAAACAATTCAGATGAAGAATGTCAAAGAATGGGACATTGCGGAAGAAGTTCATATGGATATCTATATTCATTAAGAAGTGATAAAAAGTTACCAGGTGGGAAATTTAAAATAAACAGAAGTCATTTAACAGCATCTATAGGAACAGATGGTATATTATATTAGTTAAAAGGTCCTAAAAATTCAAAACCAAAAGAAGAATATCACAAATATATTTTACCATTATTTGATGTTAGAGAAGCTGGTGATTATTTAATCCAAGGTTTTGGATCGGAATACGCATCAAACCAAGATTTCAAAATTTCAGATTTACCTAACGAAACAATAAGAAAACTTTACAATGAAAGACCTAAACTATTCAACAGAAGAAGTTTGCAAAGTAAGTTAGCCCAAATGGGTATTATTGAAGCGAAACTATTTGTTACAACATTTACAATAGAATTTGACTCAAGTGATATTGGTTATTATTTGGGAGGTGATTATCATTATAGTTCATATATTTTTAAAACTCCAGCAGGAAATGATGCGAAAAGAAAAGTATATTACTATGAAAAAATAATGAGTGATGATGTTTGGGATATGTATCGAGGTGATGGTGGTAGTTGGAAAGATAATTTATATTATGTTGATTCCGATAACGAAAGTAAAATCAGAGAAATGATTAATGAAACTGATGAGAATATTAGTTTGAAAGAAATGATTGAACAATATGATGACACTGACGAAATTAAAAATGCAATTAATGACGCTATGAGTGATATTGAAAGTGATGAATATGCTCAATATTTGAGAGACGCATTAGAAACCGCTTTAAATAAATTGGGTAATGTATTTGAATTTAGTAGTGAGAAAATCAAAATGCAAATTGATTTAAAAGACCTCTTTAGTGATAATGATATTAATGATTATTTTGAAACTTATGAAGACTGTAATGATGACCCCAAATGTCTTTTTGGTGCTTTACTTGATGAGGGTTCTATTGATAAACCAATACCAAGCTTTTATGATTATTGGTATGCGGATATAGATGAAGAGTTGTACAATGATAGACTGACAGATAGATTAAATGAAATTTAACCAACCATATAAAGTTGAAACTAATCCTGGTATTGGATTTTCATTGGGGGTGAGTCATAAGTTTTAATAATAAAAAACCCCACTCAAAAGGGTGGGTGTTTCTTGTTGTTATTTGTTTTTTACTATTTCTGCATATCTATATAGTTTTTCAGATGACATTCCATTTTCTTCCAAAGTTTTAATAAGTTCAAAAATTTCTTCACCCAATCTTAAATCAGTATCACTATCACCAAAAGGTAATATTTGAGTATCTACTTCATTTTCTGGGAAATATATAAGATATTGATTATCATATCGATCCCAATGTAAACTAATCCCACTATCAGTTTTTTTACTTACAAATTCTTTACCCTTACTAATATTTGTATTCTTTTCAGCAAAGTATTTATCGTATTTTGATTTTCTATTATCGTGTTCCTTAACTCGTCTTCTTATTTCTCTAATTATTTTATCACGCTCGTTATCTTTGATAAAAATCACGAATATAATATTTTTATCTTTATTTTATCCCAATGTCCAAATCTCACAATTTTTTTGGTTAAACTGTCAATATCTTTACCTTTAAACCAATCACCAAAACCAAGTTCATCAGCAAAATTATTTACCTCTAAATCTGATAAATTAATTAGATACATACTTAACACATTTGCTTTAGCTTTATCAACCACATCCTTTTTAACACCAATATCCTGAGAATCATAAAGCATTAATCCAAGTTTAACATTATTAATATTCTTACTTCTTAATAAATCAATTAATTTACTCTCATCGTCATCTTCATTGATTACCCTCTTCACCAATCTAACCAAATCTTGTTCAGTTAATCTAACAATTCTTTTCATTCTTTTTTAAAATAAATATCCCCAAACATTTTAAATTATAAAACCAATTACCTATCTTTGTTTAAAATTAAAATCAAAAATTATGAAAGAATTATTAATTTATGTTTTAGCTATGATATTAGGTGTATCAATAGTAATATTATGTGTTAAATTATGTGGTTATCAGGAGACTCTTATTATGGGTCTTGGTTTTGTTATTGGTAAATTATTATTAATTGATTTAAAAAAACAATAATATGAAATACGATATAATTAAAACAGAAAACTATCTACTTGTTGTGGATGATTCAGAAATTAAAGAAGGGGATATAGTATTGGAAACTTATGTGGATGGTACAAATGGATTGGAACAGATTGACACATTAAACGATATACATCCCCTAGTCCATAAAAAAATATTGGCACATTTACCATTAAGTGCCAATAATTTGAAAAACATTCCACTACTTCCACCACTTCAAGAAGATGAATATGAGAAATCAATTTCCGAAAGTTGTAACAAATCAATTTCCAATATTCTTATGATTGGTTATAAGAAAGCCAAGGAGAAATACAAATACACAGAAGAAGATTTACGGAAAATATTTTCAAGGGGTTGGGAACTTAGAGAAAGATATAATGGTTCTGATAGAAATGGATATGAAGAAAATTATCCATCAAATTGGAAAGATATGGACTACGAGGAAAGACAAGAATGGTTTTATGAACAGGAGTTAAAAACCTTAACAAAATATCCAATTGGTTTTGAATTTAAAATGGAAACTAAATTTGAATGGGTTGGAAATTATATATATTAAAAAAATACAACTATGAACAAATTTGAGATATCCGTTATAGTAGGAGACAATACTAAGAGCTTCAAAGTTTTTGCTGGTAATTTTGAAGCAATTAATGGTCTCTATAGATTTTGGTATAAAGATGAAACCGTTGCTTGTTTTCCGATTAACTTTACCATAATAACAAACATTGAAAAAATAGAAGAAGATTATGAATAAACTAACTAGTGATACATACAAATTAACCAGGGAAAAAGATAATAGAATTCTTGGTGGTAGAGTTGTTAAATTCGTTGAGTGGGATGAAGATGGAAGATTCTCCAAAGTTCACGATGAACCAGCAATAGGAAGATCAGTTATTCTTGAACCCCATTTATTCACATACACCTGGTTAACCACAGAGATAACCTCATTTGAATATGATGGTAATGTGTTAAAGTTTGACACAAATAATTCAAAATATATCTTGGAGAAAATAAAATCTGAATAAAAGTTTTAGTTCTTGGAACTAAATGGGTTTATGAAAGGTATTTGATTTATGGACTACAAAAAAATATAAAATAAAAATTATGGAAGAAAAATTAGAATTTTGGTATTGTATTATAGGAGCAATAGATAGAAATGGAGTTCCTTTTGGAGGAGATTTTCCTTTAAGAGAATCCGTTTAGGATAAATTTATTGAAATGTTTGGGCGTGAAGCTGATAAATGTAGTTCAGGTTGGGGATTGAATCTTTTAGTTGAATCTGTCATTTCTCAAATACTAAGGCTTGAAACAACAGATCCATCTGGTAAAACTCTTGAAAAGATAATTGAAACTCTTGATGAAAATACAAAAAGATTAAAGGAAGAAGGATGGTAATTTGTTATTATTGGTTCACAAAAAAAATATAAAATAAAAATTATGGAAGATAGAATATTAATCAATGGTGTTTGGTATGTTAGAGAAACAGAACCTAAAACCGAAACAAAAGAAATTGAAGTAATTGATTTCATTGGATCAATCTGTGAAACTGATGATTATGTATGGAAAGCATCCAGACTCTATAAAGATGATGGTGAAACATTCTATGAGGGTTTTGATATTGAATTTACTGACAAAACAACTCTTCCTTGGAAAGAAGAACATTGGGATAATATGAATTGGTTTAAAGGTGTATTAGAAGATAACCCAGAATCAATTAAAGATGCTATTCGTTCAATTCATCGTTCAATGGATGATGAAGGTATCAAAGATTTCAAATTATTCTTAAACAAATTGAAAGATAAAGGTTGGTGACACTAAAGGGAATTATAAAAAGTGATGGATCTGTTGAAACTCCTGATGGTAAAAATTTTATCTTACCAATAAGAGGAACTGATGAAAGTGGATTTCCAAAAGTTTTAATTGATGTGACATCTATTGGTGGTAGTGGAATTGTTAAAAGACAATCTATTAAACCATTTATTGGTATGGAAGTTGAGTTTATAACATATAATGGAACTGAGGGATATAATTTTAACATAGTATGAAACCAAAAATAAAAGAATTAATTAAAACCTGTGATGTATGTCCATCTCAATGGCAGGGAACTTTTGAGGATGGAAGAATGTTCTATATTAGATACAGATGGGGTAATTTCAATGTCTATGTCAGTAAAGAACCAACAACCAAAGTATTTGACGCTGTTAGTGGTGAAAATATTCTATCCATAGATAATCACGGAGAACCATTTGATGGTTATATGGAGAATGAAACAATGTTAAACCTTATAAAAGATATTATTGATTATGAACAACCACATTGAATATAGTGTATTGAAATTCAGACCTTCAGCCATATTGGATGAACGAGTGAATATTGGACTTCTTATTCTATTGAATAAAGAACTAAAATTCATTTATCCAAAAACATTAACAAGATTAAAATACCTATTTCCAAATGTTGATTTGAATAGAATCAACATTTGGATAGAATCATTTGAAAATCGTGTTAATCAATTTCAATTATTAGATTTGGATTTTGAATCCATCAGAGATAATCATCTATTAATAATTGATGATAATAGCATATTCTTTGGTTCTAAATTAACCACCCAAACAAACAATCAAGATAATTTTATAAAACACTATACCGATAAATATTTTTCCTCATATGAACAAAGAAGAAATGGATGAATTCCTCCAGTCAATTGGGGGACTTAAAAATGGTATGTATAATGACCAACCACCAATTACAGATTCATATTTCTTTGAAGTTGATTCAGGTTGGTTTCCTCTTATCAAAGACCTTATCACCGACCTTATTAATCTAGGTTGGAATAAAGAAGTATGTCAAGTTAAAGAAAAATTCGGAGGAATCAGAATCTATATCAATGATGGATCAAATGAAGTATTCAACCGAATTCATAAAGCCGAAAAAGAAAGTTTTACAATTTGTGAAATTACTGGTAAGGTTGGGGAACTAAGAACCGACATTCCTTGGTTTAGAACATTGTCAGACGAAGAATATTTTAAAATCAAAAAATAAATAACAATGAAAAAAGAATTTGTCCCTTATGGAATCGCACTCCAGTTGAAAGAACTAGGTTTTGATGAACCTTGTCTTGGTAGATATTATTACAAGGAATCATATCCTATGTTAAATCCTCAGTCAGAAGAAACGGAACTTGTTTTTGAATTTGGTCAATATGCTAAACAGACAGAGGTGACAATACTAGCACCAACATTCTCACAAGCATTTAGATGGTTTAGGGAGAAGTATGAGTTAAGAAATTCTATTACTGATTTTATTGATGATAAAACAGGAATTGACTGGGATTATGCAATTGCCATCATTGGAACTGATTTAGATGAAAAAGGTAATTACAAGCCTCTTGTTGATTATTCAATAGATGATGAAACTAGAAAATTCAAAACCTACGAAGAAGCAGAACTTGCTTGCCTTGATAAATTAATTGAATTAACAAAAAATAAATAACAATGGAATTCATACCCTACACTCAAGCCCTAGAACTTAAACAACTTGGATTCAACGAACCTTGTTGGGCTTGGTATAATATACCTGACGAAGATGTTAGGTATTGTTACTCAGAGGGCAGAAGCCCAATTACAAACATTCAAGAAGAATGGGATGCCAAAATTGATGGTAAACCAGTTGAGAACATTGGATTACCAACATTCTCACAAGCATTCAAATTTATCCGTGAGAAATATAATCTTATTGGACTAGTTGAGGGTGGTTATGATAATGGTAAAAATATATTCACATATGTGATTTGGGAGGGATTCAAAGATATCATCACTGATGATTATTTTGAAACACCAGAAGAAGCTGAATTAAATTGTTTAAATGAACTTATAAAAATGTTAAAAGAAAATGTTAAATAAACAGACAGCGGTAGAACAATTCTTTAAAGACCTTTGCGATTTAGGTTTCATTGAATATCCTGATGATTCTCTATTACAAACCAAATATAATGAAGCCCTCGAACTGGAAAAGGAACAAAATCAAAATGAGTTTGAAAGGGGATTTACAAAATGTGCTGATACATTACAAAATATTTTAAATAAAGGATTAAAATAATATAAAAAATATGAATTCATTAAAATGGTTGAAATCACAATTGGAAAACAATTACGGAAACCCCCACCAATGTGAAATAGAATGGAAAGACTTGGATGAACTATTAAAACAAGCCGAGAATCTAAATGATATCAAAGGAAAAATATTTGAAGTTACAGAAGAACATCTAAAGTTACTTAAACATTCTCACATTATGTGGAGAGCGTCAGAATATGGAGCGCCAATGATTGATCCCAAACGACCTTATGGTAATACCTCAGTAGAATCCGATATAGCGGAAATATTGGGGTGGGACAAGGAAGATAGTCAAAGAGCTGAAAAGATTCACAGAGAACTCGAAATAGTCCTTCAGATAGTACTAGTGACACAAACATTTGAACCAGGATTATATAACATAAGAAATGAATACACAACAGACTGGATAAAATTATAATATGATATTAACACAAGTAATTTTTTTAATACACGATATCAATGATATCAAGGTATATTTACCATAGGCACCAAGAAAAGGTGAAACATTTGTATTCCCATTTGTAAAATCAGGTATAATGGATTTCAAAATCAAAGACATTGAATGGGTATTTGATGAATGTAATAAGTTCACTAAGATTAGAGTTTATTTAGAAGAATAATAGTGGGGATTAATAATTAAAGGTGATAGGTTTAACTTATCACCTTTAATTATTTATGATATTTATATTTATGCGAAACTTAATTAGAAAAATACTGAGGGAAGAAAACGAGAATGTCCCAAAATCTAAGATGGAAAAACTTATTGAAAAACTTGGGATTATATCCACAGTTAAATCAGTTGGTTTGGATAATATTTTGGATATATTAGATACCACAGCAATTGATTTATTTAAAGACTTCATCCTTGACAAAGAAGTTTCAACAAAAAAATTAAATAAAAGTGAAGTAGGGCCATATGATTTTAATTTTGTTATTAAAGACATTGTTTATACTGATGATATTTGGGATATATATGTTAAAATATTAGATGGTTCTGTAATTTTAGATGATGGAGAATTTGATTTATGGGACTCTGATTTATGGCAACAATACTGGTGGTGGGAAGTCCAAAATGAAATTAGTAGTATAATTGTTTTTTCCTACCTTAAACCAATGATACCAAAAGGTGTTGAATTCCAAATAACTCATAATTTAGAATGAAACTAAAAGAAACAATTAGAAGAATACTGAGGGAAGATTTATCTAAGACTAGTAATTTTGATACTATACTAAAACATTTTAAATCAATAACACCAAAAAGTTATGAAGATAAAATTGAAGATGTTTTTGAAAAGATAAAAAACTATATAAATGAAGAAGGTTTTAATATCAAAGTATTAAACAATTGTGAGACAGGATTTAAGGGAGTGAGAACAAAAAACTTTATAATAATTTGTTCACCAACAAGTTTTAATACAATATCCGAATTTATTTATATATTATTCCACGAAATACAACACGAAATACAAATGGGTAAATTAAAACAAAAAAACCCAATGTCAGGTGAAATTGAAGATTTTGAAGAACTATATAAACTTTATTGGGAAATGGAAATAGATGCTCATAATTATGGAATGGAATGGGTTAAAAAATTAGGGAACGAGTTGAATCTTCCAAAACAACATTACCAATTAAGTGACATTATTTTGAATTATCCGTCTATGGGGCACTCAATAAGAAATATGATGAAAACATTACATAAACAAATACAACAGATGAAAAGAAAGGGTATGGAATATTCAGATATAGTGGATTTACCAATAGTCAAAAAACATATGGACAAAATAGAAGATTTGTTTTAGTTAAATATAATAAAATGAGAAACTTAATTAGAAGAATACTGAGGGAAGAATCTGAAAAAACCCCAAAGTCCAAAATGGAAAAACTTATTGAAACAATGGGACTAATGTCCTTAATACATTCAATGGGGTTGGATAACATGCTTGACACATTGGAAATAACCAAAGAAGAATTATACCAAAAATATAATCCATTTAAGAAATACTTCACAGAGATTGATTCTTTTCACGATAGATTAATAAATTTTGACACCGATACTTGGATAATACCAAACACACCAGAATTATTAAAAATGATATATGGAGATAGAATAAAAAATGACCCCAAATATATCAAATGGGTTTATCAAGCCAAAAATCTATCTGAAGATTTTACCGATTATGGTGACTTATCCAATCCTGAAAAACTACAAAAAGATTTTGACAAATATGTAAAATCAAATGAACCAAGAGGTGTTGGAAAGATACATCAAAGTATTGGTGATAACCTAGGTGAAACAATAAAAATCCTCAAAAATGATTTCAATATAAATAAAATTAAATATGCCGGTGAAGGTCATTTCGGAATGGCATTTATGGTTGATGATGACAAAATCCTCAAACTAACAAATAATGATGATGAAATTAGAGGAATCAAAAAAGTAATAAATATACAAAAAAAATTGGGAGGAACTGTTCCTGGTGTTATCCATTACTATGATGTAAAATATTACCCAAAATCAAAAGTGTATGCAATCTTAATGGATGAAGTTGAATTATTATCAGAAAAAGATGAAACCGTATATACCGTATTATTTTATGAAGAAGCTAGATATTCAGATAGTACTTTTTGGGACTTATTCAATGGTGATGATGATGAAAGAGATGAAATAATAGATATAGTATCTGAAAGATTGTCAAATCCTAGACCAAAAGATGAACTAGAACCATATGACTTAGATTATAGTGAAATTGTTGATTATATTGAAAAATATGAAGAACTTTTATTAAAATTGGAAGATAATGTTGTCCCAACCGCAGATTTACACGGCGGTAATATGGGAATAAAAGATGGTGAATTAATTCACTTTGATGTAATGGATTTTTAAAATTATGAACCTACAAGAACAAATACAAAGAATTCAAGAAATGATGAACTTAGTCACAGAAGATGAAAAAGTAATCTGTGGTCAATGTAATCATTCTTGGAAATTATCTGATGGTGGGGATGACCCATATTTATGTCATAAGTGTGGTCACGATAATTCAAAAACAGAATTAACCGAAAAATGTTGGAAAGGTTATACCCAAAAAGGAATGAAAACAATGTTCGGAAAAAGATACCCTAATTGTGTTAAAAAAACAAAATAATGAGCCTAAAACAAACAATAAGAAGAATATTGAGGGAAGAAACAACCAAATTGGATAAAGAGTTACACTATCTAATTGCAAATCATAAACATATAGATGATGCAATGAACAAATTAAAAACCATATTCAATGAAAGTCCCAAAAATAATAAACAAAATATATTAAGTTTTATTGAAGAATTTTTAAAAGGTTTAGATGTATTATTTAGACAAATATTCATTAATGCAAAGTATTGTGAATCAACACTTGGGTTACTCAATGAATCTAGGCTTAAACGAATTATAGTAAAGGAAGAGGATATAGATAGAACAGGAATCAATAAGTTCTATGATTATTTCAATTATATGGTTAAGTTATATTACCAAATTGAAAAATCTATAAATGAAATTAAAAATACATCAACCTCAGATAAAGAAACTCTTAAATCAAATATTAACAATTATTATCAATTAATATACAAAGATAATAATTCAATGTTTGAATTAATTAAATACATTAACCAATTACTAGAAAATACTTACAACGACATCACCTCAAATAAAACAACCAAAACATCAAAGAAATTCAATATTGACTGGGGTTCAAAAACAATTGTAAAAAGAAGTAACAACTCAGAAGTTATTTATCTTTCACCACAAAAAGTATTAGAAAGAGTCGGTAAAGATATGGGTTCAAGTTTTGATATCAGAAATCAAGGTGTAAGAATTGGAAATAGACTGGAGAAAGCAATGGAATATCTTAAAAATACAGATGTTGAAGCATATCAACCAACCGCATTATATGTTGAAAATTGGGGATATGATGATAGTGGACAAAAAGTTAAAAACAAAGAACCAAAAATTGGAATTTCAGATGGAAGACACCGACTATTGGCAGCATTTAATCTAGGATTAGAAGAATTCCCATTTGAAATACAAAATCCAAATGAAGAAGATATTAACTACTTAGAATCAAACTTAAAATGAAAATAATAATATCAGAACAACAACTTAAACAACTCATCACTGAGGGAAGATATAGTCAAGTCACAAGAGAAATCAGTATGGACTTAATGAAAGAAATTAAATCCTTCCTCAAAAGTGATGATGAAGAAATTGACTGGGAAAATGAGTATATTCACGAATCATTTGATGAAGAAGTATTTACCGTTGAATTACATCTAACTAAAACTGATTCAGAAATAGCATTTGATATCAGTGGTGGTTATGAATTTGATGATGAAAATTACCTTAATATTATTGATTTTACAATTGATATTAACCCAAAACTATTTAAAGGTAATCAAATAAATAAATTATTGGCGGAATTAAAAGATACAATCAGACACGAAATCGAACACATATCCCAAACCGAAAATCCGGAAAAAGATGTTAGAAATAAGGCGTATAACTCATTTGCACAAGAAGTATTAACACCAAGAGAACTACCAGCATATATCCAAGGTTTTTATACCCAAGCCAAAACAAGAAAAATGTATATGGATGATGTTATTGATGAATGGGCTGACGAAAGAAAAGACAGATTTAAATCAAAAAAAGAAATGAACAAAGTTAAAGATAAACTAATCGAATTCGGAAAAAAATTATTACCTCAAGCAAAATGGAAATGAACTTAAATGAACAAATATATAGAATCCAAGAAATATCCTATACTAATATTTGTTAATGATGATAATAAGTTCTTAACCATAATTGATGGTCATCACAGAGCCCAAAAAGCTGTTAAACAAAAACTTAAAACAATTAAAGCCAAATTAATCCCAATAAATTCATTACCAAAGAATATCAGAAAAGTATTCAAACATATTAAATAACCTTATTATTTTAATGTCCAGTAAAATCCAAAAGATTCTTTTCCTCATTCTCAACAATCAACCTAAGTTGTGATTCAGTTATTATTATTTTCATAGTAATATCTCCCCTTCAACATTTATTTTACTTCTTAATTCTTCTTCAGTGGTTGCATCAGAAAGTGGAGTATCTCTTAAATACAAATCGCCCCCAACTGATTCCAAATTACCCAAACTTTCAATTTGGGTATTATATAAATTCAAATTACCCCCAACTGATTCCAAATTACCCAAAGTTTTAATTTTGGAACTATCTAAATTCAAATTACCCCCAACTGATTCCAAATTACCCAAACTTTCAATTGGGGAATAAGCTAAATTCAAATTACCCCCAACTGATTCCAAATTACCCAAAGTTTTAATTTTGGAACTATATAAATCCAAATCACCCCCAACTGATTCCAAATTACCCAAACTTTTAATTGGGGTACTTCTTAAATACAAATCCCCACCAACTGATTCCAAATTACCCAAACTTTTAATTTGGGTATTATATAAATCCAA
>Ga0247840_10000436_pt1 | contig 86698 bp, 30 predicted proteins | sample LaCruzMarch2015__FD_192404 | JGI IMG/M metagenome (GOLD analysis project Ga0247840, IMG submission 192404) | Freshwater microbial communities from meromictic Lake La Cruz, Castile-La Mancha, Spain - LaCruzMarch2015_17m | ecosystem: Environmental > Aquatic > Freshwater > Lake | place: Spain... | reverse complement strand
ACGCTAGCTTTCAGGAAGTCAAGGAGGAAACTCCTTGATGCCGTTTTTATTTGGTTGCTAATGTTAATCCCGGGGAAGAGGAAAACAATAACCTATAAAAAAGCACAACAAATGAAAACCAATATCCTTGATCAACTTACCTTGCTCGTTCGTACATTTACCAGTAAATTTCTAAAATGGGGATTCATAATCCTTTTTATGTCAATCAATAACAATATCTCAGCAGCAACTTATTACGTATCCGGTGCAAGCGGAAGCAATAATCCACCTCCTGCCGGCGGGACATTTCTAAACCCTTGGCTGGATATCAGTTACGGTTTAGGCCAGGTTCAAAGCGGTGATATAATCTATGTGTTTAACGATGCCATCTATTCGGGACAAATCACTTGGCCTAATATTGATGGTATCAAACTAAGAGGCTACAAAATCATTCCCACTGCAGAATTTCCTACCATAACGGGGAACAACTCAACCAGAATCATGTTAATGCAGGCATATGTTCTTGCGGATGCCTTAACACCTACTACGGAGGTTCGTGATTTTGTTTTCGAAAATGGAACGGTAACAGGAAATGGTGGTGGACTATGCATGATTGGATTTGTTGCGCCAAGTCTGATCAATATAAAATTTAAGTTTTGCACCTCAAATAATGGTTCAGGTGGCGCAATATACTATCGTAAATTCAGTGACTATACAGGTTGTGGGAATTGGGATCATTACATGCAACCTTGTCTCATGATGGATCTGTTTTTTCAGGGTAATTACGCCCCAGTTGGAGCTGGTGGGGCTGTATTTATTGAAGGGACAAACCAAATTATTGACCTAGACTTTCCGCAAATCGATCCTCAGGAATATCATGTTCGGATGACTAATTGTCAGTTTATAGAAAACTCTTGCGCTCGCACTGGTGGTGCTTTGGGTGTTGCATACGCTGGTGTTGCCGCGAATGCAATTATAATGTCTGACAACATCGCAAGGGATGGAGGTGCAATTTCGCTAGTTAGATCAATATCCCGATTCAATGAAATAACGCTGCGCGAAAACACAGCCTCACGCGGCGGTGCAATTTTTGTTTTGGATGGCTTACAGCGTCCAGAAAATATCCCTGACTGTAATTCACAAGTTTGGTATTATCATGGTCTTGAGCACATCTGGTCATATGTTGACATGGATTACAACGAAGCTGCGGAAGGAGGAGGATTGTATATGGAGGATATGCTCGCAGACTCTACCAAAGACTTTATTAGCCTGGATTATCAATATGGTCGACTTTACAACAACTATGCAACAGGTTCTGGTGGTGGTATCTTTCTAAGAGCCGGAATCAATATGAATCTGTTCAATCTTAGTATTCAATTAAACACTGCTGATGCTAACGGTGGTGGTATTTATAATCCATGTTCCTGGAACAATACAACTCAGATCGCAACTATGGATTTTCATCATATTGAGCAGTGTCTAATAACTAACAATACTGCGTTGCTTTATGGGGGAGGAATATACACTCAACAATCATTTAGTTGTGTTAATTCAACAATTGCGACAAATATTTCTGGAAATGATTTTTTGTATAAATGGGGTGGTGGTATTGCATGTTACTCTTTTCAAAATGGACTTGGGCAACAACAACAAGTATTTCCAACTTTTTTTAATACAATTTTCTGGCACAACAACGCTTCAGGGGCTCCAAACCAGGTGTATTTACACGATAGTTATTGTTTACCACAGTTTAATTATTGCGACATTCAGAACTTCATTACTGCTGCAAATCATGATTTCGATGGAGCCGGAGCTGCAGCGTGGTATAATCTGGGCTGGTCGTGTGGACCAACAATGATAGAAAGTGATCCACAATTTGTGGATGTGACAATGCTCAATTATCATTTGCTTGCTACCGTTTCCCCCTGTATTAATACCGGGAATCTCACGCTATGTTCACCGACAGGTTTCACTCAATTTGGTTCAATTAATGGTTTCCCATACTGGGGACCCAATGGAGGAATTGATTTTGATGGAAGTCCTAGAGTTTTAAATAATATCGATTTTGGGGTTTATGAATTGGCTGCAAAGAATGGAATTTTGGTGCAACATGGACAAACGGATTTCATTAATGACATTATCTCCATATTTCCAAATCCATGCTCATCTGATCAACCATTGAACATCTTGTGTAACACTGAATCATCAAAAATCAATCGAGTTGAGATTCAAAATATTCTCGGACAGATTATTTTCTCTATAGAACTAAATAGCAGAGATTCCTATGTGATTCCTGTTGACAAAGAGTTTTTCAATAATTCCGGAGGAATCATAGTCTTAAAGATTGAAACTACTAATCTGCAAAACAATATGATAGATTTAATTACAAAAAAAGTGATTTTAAACACTAACTAGTCATGAATATCACAAACATAAAAATAATAACCTCAATCCAGCTATTTTTTGTTACTTCCAACTGTTTTCCTCAATGGATACAACAAGGTGTTGGCGCCAATGAGGTAGGATATGGCATTCATTATTCTATTGTTACAGATCCTCAAACAGTTTGGGCAATAGGAATGAGTTTACAAACACCAACTTTGCAAAGTGTTCGCACGCTTGATGGAGGGAATTCTTGGATATTGAATATATTACCAGATGTTTATCAAGGAAGTGGTATAAGATTTTTTATTGCCAATGATGCAAATCATGCCTGGATTTACTATAAAAACATTACGGCCAATCATTATAATTTCAAAAGAACAGTAGATGGTGGTCAAAGCTGGACATTGCTGGATTCACTTTTGGTTGATAGTGTTTCTGTAAATAGAATGTGGTTTACTGATTCAACAACAGGATATTTCATCGCTCCTATTCCGAAACAATTATACCAAACATTAAACGGAGGCGTGAGCTGGCAGATCATGCCGGGCACAAATTTCCATGGATTATTCCAGGGATCAGAGACTCCAGGTGCTCTCTTGCATCCGGAGTATTATATTCCCGGCATCCCATTAAATATTCTGACAAACAAAGGAAAATTGTTGATTTCATGGGATAATGGAATATTATGGCAGACCCGAAATACTCCATTTTCCGGACAAAATGTAAACATACCTCATTCAGTATTTACATCCTCATCGCATGGCTATATTTGGGACAACAGCGAACATTTTGCCGAGACTACGAATGGCGGGATTACTTGGGATTCCTATACTGCAGAAGGATGCTATAATTGCCTCCAGCTAGAAAATCTTAAATGGGTGCCGGGTACCTATGGGACTTTTGTTTATGGTAGTCATTTTTCAGTTGATGGAGGTAGACACTGGGAGCTCTTTAGTGGTGTTGACAGTATTGGCTGGCGTGACTTTTTTTGGGCCAATAATACCACCGGTTGGCTAGCATATGCAACATATGGTCCAAACCCAGCACAAACCGGTTTGTTTAAATATAACGGGATACTGCTCAATACAGAGGATCCCCAAGCACTTAAAGATGAATTTGGTCTCTATCCAATTCCTTCGCAAGGGCTGCTCACTTACGTTGTTTCTGCTGGGCTGAAGCCTGATGCGCTGCTCTTGGTGAAAAATACGCTCGGTCAAGTTGTATTCGAACAAAAGTTAAGCAAAAATTCCGGCGGTTCGGAGATGATCCTCGATCTTTCATCTCAGCCAAAAGGAGTTTATTTTGCCAGTCTTTACAATGGAGGTAGCATGATCTGTAAAAAGATATTGCTGGAATGACATAATTCGCTATAGCGCAGAAGATCATGTTTATGAAAAACAATGCGTTGACCGTCTCGGGATTTTATCATCTAAGTGATAATGGCTTCGTCTTATCACCAAGATGCAGCATACAATCGGTCATGTGAAGATTTATCATCAACTGATAATCGTCATCTGCATCGACAAATCTGCACATCTACTCATCTACGCATCTGCAAATTATCCAGAATCCTTGCAAACAGCCTGCTTTTTTTACCGCGGAGGTCGCGGAGAAGGCGCGGAGGGCCGCTGAGGGGGATTTAGAAGTTGTTAAAGATGTATGATTATGACAAAGGGCATTGTAACGAAGTCCGGAGAAAGTTTTTTTGACCACGGAATACACAGATTTACACGGATTTGCGTGGAAATTACTCCTTTTTTTATAATCCTGGTTTTGGTTTACTTTTTTGGTAAAGGTATTTCAGGACCAGACAGTTTGAATTTTCGCCAAGCTGTTCAGCATCGACATACTTCTTTGTGATCTCTGTGTGAAAAGAAAATGTGCATGAGAAATATTGGATATTTTTCACCAATAAGACCACAAGGGAAATGCAATACAAAGTTTACAATATTAGTAATATACCAATATGACACACGTGTCAATTATTTACCCTCTTTTCATTTAAGAACAGTAAAACACAATGCTTTTAAATACAAATGCGAGGCAATTTTTGCTTAGGTGTTGCTATACCGAGTGAAGATGTGAAGATGTGTGGATGTGAAGATTTGTAGATGTGAAGATTTGCAGATTAGGGGATTGCTAATGCCTGATCAACACCATCCGTACAGCATGCTGATATTGCCCATTTCCTGAATCCGCTGAGAAGCGCGCATAATATACTCCTTCAGGTAGTTTGCTGCCCTCAAAAACTACTTTGTAACGACCTTTGTCTTGTGTCATGTCCACAAGCACGGCAAGTTGTTCTCCAAGGGTATTGTAGATTCCCAGGCTGACATGACTGGCTTCCGGCAAGCCATATTCCAGGGTCGTGGCAACATTGAAGGGATTCGGTGAATTCGACAGCAGATAGAAATCCATGGGGATATCGATCTTCATTTGGGGGATATACAAATTGGTACCCTGGAATTCGTTGCCATCAGGTCCGGCAAGACTACAGTCGGCACCCAGGCTGAAACCAGCAATCATGGTGGATGACAAGTTCTTTGCCCTGACTTTCAGTGAAATCACTGTCCCTTCTGCTGCAATCTGCATGGGTTCTGTGCTATACCAGGCGATTCTGAGGCTACCTTGGGAGGCTGAATATACCAGGTTCCCTTTGTTTTGTGCGTTGGCAACAACATCGACAATGTCCAACAAATCCTCAGGGTAATTGATTACCAGGGAAATGGCGCTGATGCTCAGTTTGTTGTGGGTTGTCACGGGGATCATTAACTCCTGCCCTGGACTCACCAGCAATGAATTTTCAGTAAATAACCTGACAGTAGGCTCTGCTTTCATACTGGGTGGCAGGTAAGAGCCATTCACATCACCAACACATAATCCACTGAAATTGTGAACAATGGCACTGTCAACCACGACGATGGTATCTTTTGTGTACAGCCAGTCGCCTGCAGCAAAGGTCGTGATTAGCTGGGTAAAGCGTTTGGCAATGAGGAGCGCATCAATGGCATTGATGTTGTGTGAGGCATTGACATCAGCCGCTGCCTGCCGCAATCCGCTTAAGGGCTCAATGCCGGTGAAGTGTTTCATCACTTGCAGGGCATCTGTGGCGTTTACTCCCCCCCAGGCCTTGGTAATGCTGGCTTCTACAACAAAATGACCTGCCACAAAAGGCATGAGGTCATAACTGCCATCACCCAGGCTATGTGTTGTGTCGATGATGTTTCCCTGCTGATTTTTCAGGCTCAGGGCCACATTGTCGAGGGGACTGCTGACCGCATTGTCGTAGGTAAAAAGACCTGTGATGTCAGGACGGTAAATGTTGAAATGAATCGTGGCTTCAGCGCTTGTCTTCATGCTTTCTGTGTTGCCGACATTGTCGACTCCAAGGGCAAAAAAGCTGTAGTTAAAGCCCTGGGTACCGTTGAAGATGATGGTATCCGCCAGACCATAAGTCCCCTGTTCTGTAAAGGGTCCTCCATTTGCTGAGACAAAAAGGATGTAATGGTTGATGCCGGATCCACCGGGATCATCGCTGCCTGTAATGCCAATGCCGATGGCACTTTCATCGGTCTGGGCAGGCAATGGGCTGAGGCTGCTGGCAGGCGGAAAGGCATCAATGACATTGGTCCAGGTGTTAGTAAGGATGGCTTCATTGGCATCGAAGATGATTTTGCCGGTCGCATGGATGGTGTCGCCCGTCGTGGTATTCGATTTGGCTTTTTGGGTGAAAGAGACAAAGCCTTCTCCCCGCCTGGTGATGGAGTCATTGACGAGCAGGAAGCCCAGATTTGGATCGGAAGGCTCTAGCCCGGTGGCAGGGTCGATGGATTGCAATATCCAAAAGGCTTTGTTGTTGTTGACATCGATACCGGCAGTCACATCCACATCAACACCCAGGGAGTCTCTCAGGTCTAGGCGGGTGTTGTAAAAAGCAGTGTTTGGTGGGATGTTGAACACGAAATCCCCGAATCCGAAATCTCCCAGGCGGAGTGAGTACATGTCAACGGTATTGTCGAAAGGTGCTTCCACGATCACTTTGAGGGCAGGTGCTGTGGCAAATTCCGGGTCATTTTCGAAGAGAATGGTATAGGGATGGCTTTTGTTCTGTGCGATGAACTGTTGGGGTCCGAAGCCTGGCGGTCCTGTGATTTCGTTGGGATCCAGGGGGCTGACAATTGGGATCTCCCAGTCAGGCGGGTCCTCGCAATTCCTTTCCCAGATGGAGACCGAAGTAGAGGCATTGCCTGAGCAGCCGAAGGAATTCGTTACCACAACACTGTATCCACCACCATCAGAGGAGGTAATGCTTGATGTGGTAGCACCTGTCGACCACTGGTAAGTACATCCTGTACAATGCGTTGCAGAAGCTGTCAGGCTGATGGTAGGCCGTGGTTGTCCGGCACAATAGGTTCTGTTTCCCCCACCGGAGATTGTCACGGAGAGGGTAGGTTCTGTGATTTCTATAGAGTCTGTCTTGGTGCAGGTGGTGCTGGTGTCCGTCACGGTAACATAATACCATCCTTCGGTGAGGTCGTTGATGGCATTGGTGGCGGCGCCATTGCTCCAGATGATGTCCGGTGTGCCCACAGCGCCAGTTACTGTAAGGGTGGCAGAGCCATCATCCCCTCCGCAATTGGTCACATCCCTTTTTGTTACGGAAGTGTTGAAGTTGGTGTTTTCTTCAACCGTAATCGAGGTGTCGGCTTTACAGCTGTTGGCCGGATCTGTAATGGTCACGGAATAGGTTCCGGGCGCAAGGTCTGTGATTTCCTGGGTCGAGGCGCCATTGCTCCAGGCATAAGTTGGTGGAGGCGGGTCGACACCTTTCACACGGATGTAGATACGTCCGTTGTCTTCATCACAGGATGACTTTTCCACTTTGGCGGAGTCGATCTGGATAATGGGTGGTCCCACACCGACGGCATACCAGGCATTCGTGGTTTGTAATTCCTCATCGGTACAGGTCCCCGGAAATAGGTCTTTTGCTGCCGCGATGGTGCCTTCCCTGGCCTGCAGAAACTGTGCATTGGAAAGTATTTTCGTGGTTAGTGCCCGATAGGCAATTTTAATGGCTTTGTCCCTGCCGATGCCCTGAACGTTGTACTTATCCCCGAGGTCATTCGTCCCGCTTCCACCTTCACTTAGGAGATAGAACCATTTGTTCATGATCCCGCTGTTGTAATGGACACCTCCCTCATCAGCAGCACCCACTGCCGTGCTTTTCCAGTTGATTTTTCCATAGGTGTCAGGTTGTGGAGGACTCCCTGATTTGGGGTTTGACATGCTACGGTCATAATTTCCTGCAACCTTGTAGGTTTCCTCAAAGAGCAGGTAATTCCCCGGTTTGGCCCAGTATTCGATGTCAACAGCGAAAATGTCACTGAAGGCCTCATTGATGGCCCCGGACTCTCCCTGGTAGACCAGATGCGCCGTATAGTCGGTAACGCCATGTGTAAATTCATGTCCGATGAAATCAAGCGAAACCAGGGGATTGCAGGTGGCATCACCGTCGCCCAGGTAAATCACGGCATAATCACCCGAATAAAAGCCATTGTTGACACTGTTGCCATAATGGACGTACACCCTTACCATATACCCGGCATTGTCATAACTATTCCTGGCATGGTTGGTGAGGAAATAGTCATAGGTAGTCTCCGCTGCCCAATGGGCATCAGTGGCATATTCATCCTGGTTGGCATTGACATTGTCCCAGGTATTGTCATCATCCGTAAAATAGCTGAGGTTCGTAAAATCTATCTGGTGGTTCTGGTTGATCGTCTGAATGCCGCCGCCACGGCCTGTTTCGGTGAGGCGGTAATACGTAAAGAACAGAAAGCCAAACTTCTCTGTCATGATGGGACGGTTTCCACTATACTGAGTTACGGCACTACCAGGCTCATCTGCATGCATGATCCTGTTGAATTTGTGGAGGATGTTGCCATTTTGGGCATCCACAAAGACTTCTGCGGAAGTGACAGGTGCCAGCGCATCAATACGGAATTTATAGGCCAGGCGGTACTGTCCTGTGGAATTGATGTAATCCTCGTTGATGATGACCAGTTCTCCCCTGGGATAAAACGTCGCCTGGGGGTCTTTGGTGATCTCCTTCAGATGTGCTTCATTGGCTGGATGTTGCCATAGATACTCCTGGGCTTGTATGCTGTTCAGTGCGTTTTGTAAGGCATTGGCTTCCGTGATTTGGGGTACGGTATTTACGTTGATCGCAGATGCCGTTTTTCCGATCATGGTTTTTAGCTGCCCGTCTTTTTCACTGAGGAGGACTGTGGCAAATTCTACTTTGATGTTTTTGTAGTACTGCTGAAAACGATAGGTGGAATAGCCAAGCGGATCAGTTTCGGTTTTGAAGTTTTCCATCTTATCATTGGCAGTTAGGCCGAAAGCACTCTTGTAGTTGCTGAAAATCGTGCTGGCCTTGAGATCAGGATTGCTTTTAAACAAGAGATTGCCGGCTTTGCTGTTTTCATGCACCAGTGTTTTCAACTGGGAAGATAGTTTCTCCTGTCCGGAAACGCTTGCAATGCCAGTGAGTAGAATCAAGAAGGTCAATAAGCCAAGCCTGAATGTATTGATATGGATAAGTGATTTCATGGTCTGTATATTGAATAGGATGATTGCGTGGATTAATTGTCGAGGAGTTTGAATGCCAGCCTGGTCGAGGATTTGCAATAGATTTTAATCTCGCTGACAGCGCCGGGTCTCAGGACAAGGGCCGGACCTCCTGCTTCCCTGAATTCCAGAAACAGATCGGGGATATTGAAGACGAGTGCTTCTGTGCTAAACCCGAGGGGGGCGCCATACAGACTCATCAGGGTTCTTTTGGGGATGTTGATGTCGGTGTTTCCGTCATTGACAAACTGTATGCTCATCGAGAAAAAGCGGTTAGGCCGTACAGAAGCAGGATATTGAATGTTGGAAACCAAAGCCGCACCTGTGCCTTGTATCACTTCGAATCCATCCGCCAGCACAGCCGTTTCTCCATTGGGTTTTTTGCCGATGACATCATAAAAGCCGAGGGGGATCCCTTGCAGGAGCGGGCTCGAAGCCGTATCGCCTTCACGCCCTGTAAAATAGGCCAGGCTGAAAGTGGCGATAATCGTCGTAGGATCAATATATTGTAAGGATTTTGCTTGTCGTTCGACTGAATCTCTGAACAGGGCAACTGTCATATCCGGACTGAATTTTGAGCCGGAAATCAAAACAGTGACATTGCCTGAATTGCCACCCTGTTTGCTATCCACTGAGCGAATCTCGAAGGTGAGGATACGGGGCAGCAGGGTGATGTTCTGCACATCGCCTGCGATCGTACTGCCGGTGACAAGGAAATAATAGGTTCCGGCATGGATGGCAGGAATTAGCAGCTCCTGGTTGCCCCTGAACGGGAATCGATGGGCAAATTGGTGGTTTATTCTGCCCGGCACTTCATTCAGGCTGGCAAAAATCTCGTTTACGCCATTGATGGAATCTCCTTTCAGGCTGAGTAAGAAGGTCTCTCCCTCCAGGTTGTCCGGAATCACGAGTTTATAATACAGATTCTGAAGGTCTTGCATATTGGCGGCTGTCGTCACTTCCAGTTGCAGGCTTTGGAAGTCAACCGCAACAAGGCCTGCCGAAGCCGAGGTGTTGTTGGTGTCGTTGGTTTCGGGGAAGGTATTCATGAGGTCAGTCCTGACGATGATGTGATATGACCCTAATGCCACACCCGGGACTACCAGGTTTGTGCTCCTGCTTTGTGTGCCCTGGGCCGGGATGCTCACCGGTCCCTGGAATATGCCCCAGAGTAGGTCATGCGCATCATAGATTGTGTCCAGTGACAGGTAGATGGCGTCCTTCAGCTGACCGAATGCAGGGTTACTGCCGATGTTGCTGATGAGCCAGCTGATGCTCACATTTTCGCCAACAGTAGCGAGGGGCGGTCCGCTGATGTCTTCCACAACAAGATCCACTGGGGGAGCCTGGGAAACGATCAGGAAAGAAGTGGCGATGTTGTTGCCTTCCTGGTTATGTTCATATACATCGTTGTTGCCATCGGTTTTCAGGATGAGGAGGAAGTTCGCACTGACATTCTGGGAAATTGTCAGCTCCAGACTATCGCTATAGCTCTCCCCGGGCAGCAGTGCCCCGCTGTGAAGGAAATTCCCCAGGTTGATGTCTCCGGTATTGATTTCGAAATCCTGGGAGAGGTACACTTTTTCCTGCCAGTTTTCATTGGCAGCACCAGTCCCCTGGTTTTTGATGGTGAAATGCAGTTTAAAGGCTTGTCCGACAATGGCTTGCGGAGGTGCACTAAAAGCCTGAACGACGAGGTCGGGTGGTGGGGTGAGGGTAATCCCCATGGTGATCGCCTGGTTGCCGGTATCACTCAGGACCTTCACATTGTTGGGCAGGAAAATGTCGTGGTTGGCATTTTCAAGGTCAGTAACGGCAATCATGTAATAATTGCCATTGACACCATTGGGGATGTTCAGCAATTTGGTAAGGCTATAGGTTCCTGAGGCAGCCAGGGGGCCGGGACGCAGCCATTTGCTGACCAGGAGGTCTGTGCTGCTGTTCAGAATTGTATCGCTTGACAGGTAAACTGCATCATACCACTGTGTTGCTGTGGTGATGACCGGCCCTATATTTTGTATGGTATAGGTGAATTGAAAGGCTTGTCCTGATTGTAAGGTAGTTGTGTTGACAGCGCATGCCTGAATTGCAAGATCAAGCGGATAAGCCAGGATGCTGATCGCCAGGGGTGTGGAAGCATTGTTGTCTTCATCGGTGTATTCAAAGATCTTCTTTGTTGCATCAGTGACCACAAAAAGGTAATAGCTTCCGCCGCCTTGTGAAACAGGAATGGCAACCGTAGTATTGACAGTATAAGCTGAATCTATGGCCAGTGGTGCAGTTCGGTCAATCGTTTTCAGCATTATCGCTGACAGTGAGTCAAATACCGGGGAGGTGGACAGATAAATTTTGTCCTTCCAGGCGAGGTTTGCGGTGTTTTTGCTGCCTGTATTGCGGATTGTAAAGCTGAGGGCCATGGTATTACCCGCAACGACACTGGTAGCTGCATTAACATTCGTGGGTTGCAGGTCAGCCCATGGGCCGTTGGTGATTACCAGCGGACTGGCCGAGACAAAAAGGTTGTTGTTTTCATAACTACCTTCCTTGACGACATTGGCAAAATCGGCATAACAAGCCAGGTAATAGGTTCCTGTGAGTCCGTCAGGCAGAACCAGATCCCATTGCAGACTGAGGCTGTCGCCTGCCGCAAGGGTGCTGAGCTGGGCGAAAGTCCCCAGCTCGATGGCTGTATTTATATCGAATACAGGAGTTGGTGAGAGATAAACCCGGGTGGAAAGTAGTTTGTTCAGCACCTTGCCGGCACCGGTATTTTTGAGGACTACTGTGCTTGGTAAAGGAAGACCGGACATGGAACTACCCGCGGAAGTCATAGCGGTAATTTGCAGGTCAGGGCGGCGTATGTCTATGGTTGACAGGCTTCTGGCACTGTTGTTGCCTTCCTGAGTACCCTCATAAATCTGGTATTTGCTGTCAGTCGTGACATAGAGGTAATAAAGCCCTGTATTCACATTAGGCAGGGAGGTTAATGTTTGTCGCGAGAGGCTGTCTCCTGCATTGATGGCGAAATTATTGGAGATGCTGTCGAAAATGATGACATTGTTGGCATCAAAGACTGCATTGAGGGAGAGCGACAAACGGTCATTCCACAAAGGATTCAGGAGGTTTCCTGGGCCTGCATTTTTATCATACCAGCTTAAGAGAACGGGCTGATCTGTTGAGTCTGCCGCCGGTCCCATAATAGAAACAGGAAGCAGATCAGGATTCAGGATGTTCAGGCTGCCTGTACTACGTAAGATGTTGTTTGTTTCGTTGGTATATTCAAAGACATCCAGATCAGCATCTGTCCAGACATAGACATACCAGGCTCCCGAGATATTTGCCGGAATCAGTGCACCCACATTGACACTATAGGGGGAAAAGGAGTTCAGGTTCCCATAATGCATCTGACTATAGACCAGCAAGGCAGAAGCCGGATCCCAGGCAGGTGATTGTGAGAGGAAGATCTTATCCCGCCAGGTATTTGCCGTTGTTGCGGTAGCACCCAGGTTTTCTACTGTGAATTTCACCAGGGCGGTTTCCTTGTTCGAAGCTGTTGCCGGGATGGTGATGCTGCTGACAACGAGATCGGGCGGAGGTGTCAGAAAGATTTTGAGGGTATCACTTCTGTATGTGTTGTTGCCTTCGTAAACATGTTCAAAGACAGTGTTGTAGATGTCGGTGGTGACATAAACGAAATAATTTCCGAAAATATAATTCGGGATGTTGATGAGCGCAGATTTTGAATAAATGCTATCCGGCGCTAAAAGCCCGTTGTGTGGGAAAGTCCCCAGGGTAAAGGCTGTCGCAGGGTTTAAAACGGTATCTGCACTCAGGTAAATCCTGTCGAACCAGCTGGACACCGGACTTGTTGCCTGTCCGTCATTCAGGACAGTCCAGTTGACATTGACAGGCTGTCCCGAAAAAATACTGGCAGGTTTCAGAACGCTGATTACTTTCAGGTCAGGCAAGGGTGGAACGACAAGGTTGACTTCCTTATAAAAGAAATTGTCGTGATAAGGCGGATTATCCGAGACCTCTTTCACCACATCAACCATACTGCCTCCATGCGTATAGCCAGTGGCATAGGGCGGGGGTGCATAGGGGAGTTGTGGGACTCCGCCAGGGAAATTGATGAACAAGGCATCAAGTGCATCAGTAATCACAAAGATGAAATAGGTCCCAATCAGGTTGGCCGGAAGTGTCACAGTTTGTGTTTGTGTATAGCTATCGCCAGGACCCAGGTAGCTGAGGTTGGGGAAAGTTCCTAAAAGCTGGTCATTCTCTTCACCAATACGCACCTCGATATCTGGCGAAATCCAGATCCTGTCGAACCACAAAGGCGTGGTGGTGGCACCCAGTCCGTCATTTTTTACAGTCCAGCTAACCTCAATGGGTTGTCCGGCATAAGCGGCCGAGACAGTGACCTGTGTAATATGCAGTTCCGGCAAGGCCAGGATTGTGAACTCACTGACCGGACCAGTCGTTTGCAGGCAGGCATTTTTTGAGACCACCTTCCAGCGGTAGGTCGCACCCTGGTTCAGGTTGTACAGGGACTTGGTGATTTGCGTCAGGTTGGCGTAAGTAGCCACAAGCGGCATGGGCGATGTCGCAAGCCAGAAGTAAAGGTCGTAGGAGGTGGCATTGGCAGCAGGTGCCCAGGAAAGGACGACATTGCTCTCAACGCCGCTGGCTCCGTTGGAAGGGATCATCGAAGACACTGCTGCCGGGGATAAGGGGTTAAGGACATTTACAAGCACACTGGAAGTATCGGTATAGCCACCGGCTGTCACGGTAACAAAATAGCGTGTCGTGATGGTTGGCGTAACAACAGGGTTGGCAAGGTTGCTGATTGGTCCTGACAAGCTGGCCCATTGGTAGTTGTAGCTACCGTAAAGTCCTGAGGCATTGGCTGTTATTGTAGAGGAGCCACCCAGACAGACCGTAGCAGGAGTGGCAGTGGGTGTTACATCCAGGACAGAGACAATCAGGCCGTTTTTGTAAACAGGAACTGGTGTCACCGGATTTCCATTGACATCTGCAACTTCACAATTGCCAACAAAACTGATGGGACATGGACTTCCTGACATGTATTTAAACCTCAGGTCGAGCAGGGTTCCCTGACTCGCTGTAAAACCACTGAAATTGATACAGGTAAGTGCAATTGTACTTCCGGAAATATTGGCCAGGTTGAAACCATTGTTAAAACCGGCATCCCAGTTCAGGGCTCTGCCCCATTTCAGAACAGCATTGTTGATGCTGAGGTAAAGCGTGACAGCCCCTACATTGCTGAAGTTCTGGTATTTGATGGAAACGGTGACGCTGTCGCCCGGAACCCCTACAACGGTATCTGCTTTCAGGACGAGCTGCTGCCCGAAAACGCTGATTCCGGAGAGAAGACAAAGACTGAACAGGATATATCGAATACTTTTCATCGTACGTAGATTTTTGAAATTAGCGAATATGCGTTTTTACGATACTGATCGTCTTGCTATACAGCGACTTACCTGCTTCATGCCGCAACTCGACATAATAAAGTCCGGCGGGCAGTTCTTCCCCGCTGACAGGCATTTTATAAGCACCTGCAGCTGCATTGCCACTATATAACTGTCTTATTTTCCTGCCATAAACATCGTAAAGCGTCAGGCGTAATTGTCCGTCCCCGGGTAAAGAATATGCCAGCATCACTTCCTTGTTGAATGGATTGGGCAGTGCTTCAAGGCTTAAGTCATTGCCTGTCATGGAATTGCTTGTCTTCGGCACCATCAGTGAGACGGATGTGAGCACATTGGCATTGACATCGGCAATCTCACAATCTCCTGTCAGTGATAACAAGGATTGATGCGGTATCAGACCTTCTTTCAGTCTTAGCTTCAGCCTCAATACTGTATCCCCGGCATCAAGTTCCAGTCCCTGTAGCGAATGCCAGGCGATGCGTAACAGATTCCCTTCATTGAGGTTCCATTCCGGAGTTCCCCTGGCCATGCTGACATCAAGCACTTCGCTGATGTCTTCGGATAGGGTAAAGCCAAGCGTGATAGCACCAAGCTGATGTTTTGCTTCTATCCTGATTGGGATCTCGAGGATGCCATCCGACGGAATTGTCATGCTTCCTTGTTCTTTCAGCGTAACGGCAGGATAGACCTTGCTTCCTGGGAAATGGGATCCATTGACATCTCCGACGCAGACTCCCTTTATGTTTTTAATCACATTGCTGTTCAATACGTTGATGGGTGTATTCTCAAAAATCCAGTCACCGGCCGGGAAGGAAGTAATGGCACCAACAGAACGCCGCATGATCAGCAGGGGGTCAACACTGCTCAGGCTGCCGCTGTTGTTGACGTCGGCTGCCTGCAGGTATAGGCCATCCAGGCTGATCAGGTAAACGATGTGGCGGGCCACCTGCAGGGCATCAGTCGCATTCACCCCACCCCATGCTTTGGTGGATAAGATGCTATAAGTGAAGGTGTTATTCGTGAGCTGATCGAAATGATAAGCCCCATTGTTATTGGTCACGGAAGTGTCGATGACAGCCCCGCCGGGAGCTTTCAGGAAAATGCTGATGTCGTTGAGTGGTGAAGAAGAGGCATTTTTATAGGTGATGCTGCCGTCTATCTGGTAAATCGGCAGTATCGTGAGCAAGAGCGCATCCTCATCACTACATTGGTTTTGGGCCGTAACACGCAAGGTATATTGGGTCGTCGTGGGAGGATTTGCAGTCGGGTTGGCGATGTTTGGATTATCGAGGCCGGTCGTCGGGGTCCAACTGAAGGTATAGGGCAGAATGCCACCACTACCGCTAGCATTTAAGCTAGAAGGCGTTCCATATACCACAGTGGCATCAGGACCGGCATTGGCCACCGGACTGGGGTTGACTGCAATGATGATGTTGGCAGTTGCAGTACATCCTACACCATTGTCGACAAGGATGCTGTAAGTGCCAGCATTTGAGAAACTTGCGTTGTCGATTCTTGCATTCTTCAGCTGAGAAAGGTAGCTGTTGGGTCCTGTCCAGGTATAAAGGCTTATGTCACCTGAACCCGAAATCCGTAGATTCGCTCTTTCAGAAAACGCGCTTCCTCCGCCCAGGTTGCAGCCGGGGGCACAATTGTCGCACCAGGCCGACCACACTGTATTGGGAACCGAACTGTATTGCACACTGGAATTGCTGATATAGGAGTTATTGTTAAAACAAACTTCTACTACAATATTCTGGATCCCGTCCCAATAAAAGGGTTCTGTCAGCACGAACTCATTCCAGCCTGTTACAGGGACGTAGAATGCAGCAGTATACACTGTCGACAATCCGGCAACAAAGCCGCTGAGGGTATTCTGCAGACTGAGGCCCATCCTGATGGTTAAACCCTGCATCCCGGGGGAACCAATGCTACCAACTTTAAAGGCGATGGCAGTGAGTCCGCCGGGTGTTAGTCCCAGTGTCGCTAATTCTGAGCTGGTGTAGAGCATCTGTGTGCGGTCATCCATGTAATAGGTCCCAAAGGGAGAAGGTCCAACGGAGCTTGTAAAGGAAGCTCCACTCCCTACCTGGATGGTGGTTGGGGCAGTTGGTAAGAGATTCTGAAACTGAGGGTTAAAGATGAAATTCGTTCCCTCGCAAATCGTTGTGTCGTTACCTGCATTCACAGCAGGATATGGGAAATAGGTAGCCAGCAGAGTGTCTGTAAAAGAACAATTGTAGCTATCGCTGACAAGGACAATGTAAGTTCCGGGAGCGCTGATTGTCAAGCTGTTGTTGCTTGATCCATCATTCCACAGATAACTTGCATAGCCGCTTCCTGCATTAATAACAGCAGTGCTGCCATCACAAAGCTTACGGTCAGGACCCAGGTGTACCGGCTGGTATGCGTTGAGTACATTGAGTGACATCTGCACCGTCGCCGGGTTGTTCAATGGATCATTGGAGTTGATAAGAATAGTCCCGCTATATTCACCGGCATCCAGACCTTCCTTGCTGTAAGTCAGCTGGTGAACAGCACTGTCACCACTCAACAGCAATCCTACGGAAGGTGTTATGTGCAGCCATGGTGCTGTGGGTTCCGGAATCGTATAAGACAAGGGGATCACGCCTGTGTTTTTAATGACCAGGTTTTTAGTTCCCTCCACAGCACAAATCAGGGTATCATAGAGGATTTCCGATGTTACGATGTGGGGTATCGGAGAAGCTACTCCGCTGAGATAGAGCGTGGTAAGAACGTCATTGTTAAAGATTTTCAGGGTATCTGTATACGTTCCTATGGCCATGGGCTGGAAGCTTACTACAAAGGACTCCTCGGAAAAGGGGAAGATGCTGAGGGAGGAAGCACCCACGACAAAGGCAGAAGAACTTGGCAATAAATCACTGATAAACAGGGTGTCACATCCAGTATTGCGAATGCTGAAAGTATCGCTTTTTGAAGTATACTGCAGAATTGTTCCAAATGCCAGACCGGGTTCACTGACTTCAATCTTAGGGTTACCATCCAGGGTAATGTGGATAGGAATCGTCAGGGTTTGATGCATAGGATCATTGGAATACAGGACAAGGTTTGCCTCGTAGGTTCCACTTGGGAGTGTACCCGCAATTACCTGGAGGTTGAGGTTCGTACTATTCCCCGGCATCAGAATGCCATCAGCCGGTGATACCTGCACAAAGTTGTCAATAGGAGCATCAGAATTAACCCAGCTGGCTGCACTCATGCTCCCGTTGTGTCCATACCCGCTTCCGTCATGAACAAGGGTTCCGCTACCCTCATCCATGGCGTACCTGGCAATCATCCCTGCCTGGGTAGTCGGTATGGTGTGATGCATTAGGTTGTTTATCATAAAAGCATCTCTGGTGGTATTCCAAACCCTTACTTCATCGATGGTGCCCGGGAAACTGGCATAATAACAGCAATACTCATAACTCATGTAGAGGTTGTTAAAGCCGGAATAATTCGGTTCTACAGCGCCCTGGTTCATCAAAACACCATTGACATAGAGCTTAGCAGTGGTGCCATCGTTGGTCGCCGCGACATGATACCAGTTTTCAGGAATGGCAGTGAAGGGCGCGAGTATACTCTGGCTGCAACTTCCGGGAGGCTTGATGCCAATGCCAAATTTCCCGTCCTGCATGACAATGGCCCAGTCAGCACAACTGGAAACACCCCCGATAATGGTTTTCCTGCCTGCGGGTACGGAGGAAGGCTTCACCCAGGCCTCCAGGGTCCAGTGTGTGCCGGCAGTCCAATTCCCCAGGTAAACATAATCATCATTGCTGTTAAATAACAATGCCATGTTATCTACGGAGCTTGTGCTGACCCCTGCATGCCAGTCGAGGCTAATCAAGCCGGGATTCGATATCGTAAAAGGAACATTGATGGTATCATTACACCCGGATATGCTGATGTTGATGGTATCTGTACCTACGCCCATGACAGGCGCTCCGCTTGCCCAACCTGCCACTGCAATGGAAAAGCTCCCATTGTCGGTGTTGAGGTTGAGGTTGGTGGCATAGGCTCCTGTGTCCTCCGGACTGAAGAGTATATCTACCTTAACACTATCAAAAGGCAAAACATAAAAAGCTTCAGGGAGGGCATAAAAATCGGGAATCCCCGAACCAATAGACTGAACAAACAAGGTATCACAACCGGTATTTACAACATGTAGGGAATCAATAGCCGCAGTATGCTGCATGATCGTCGGGAAATTGAATTGGTTTTTGGTGATGGAAGGAATACTAAGGCCACTAATGTTCATGCTCACCGGGAACAAAATGGAAGGCGTCAGCGGCGCATTGGAGGTGATGTTGATAATTTGGCTGTGAATGCCACTAGGCAGGTCCTGGCTATGTAAAGTGAAATTCACCACTGCGCTGTCACCCGGTAAAATCATCACAGAATCCTGCGAAAGGCTTAGCCAGGAATGCCCTTGCCCGGCATTGGTGATGTTAATGTCATCGACAAACCATCCTGAATAGGTGTTTGAAATGCCATCCTGGGTGTCGAAATAAAAACGAATACGGATGATGTTGCCGGCATAGGCACTCAGATCATATGAAGGCATTATCCAGCCTCCGCTATATCCTGTTGGTCCGGTTCCACGCAGATGGGTCCAGCTGATGCCATCGTCGACACTGACGTCTACCATGCATCTGTCATAACCCCCCTCTGTATTGTAGGTTTCCCAGAAACTGAAATTTATGTTGTCGCTGGCGTAACGCAGGTCAATGGGTGGCGAAATGATGGCATTGTTGATCCGTGATCCTGTACTATAATTCCCCTGGTTCTCGATGCCGCACCACAAGGCATGACTGTAGCTGTGAGAGTTTATTTGTGACAAATGCCATAAATCATTATACCCATAATTGGCAGTATACCAGCCATTTATTCCCTCTTCGAAATCCTGAACCCAGTTGGATGCCTGGTTCAGGTGACAGTAAAGGGTGTCACTGCCAGCGTTGTATATTGTCACGGGAACACTCAGTGAATCCCCGCAACTGGCAATGCTGACATTAAGGCTGTCAGGATTGACATCAATCTGTGGCGCCCCGATTACTGTACCACTCAGGTCGATCACCATTGTGTTGTCGTTATTCTGAACCTCCAGTATGGCCATATAGGTACCGGGGATGTCTGAAGTAAAAGTCACGCTAACATCCATATATTCCCAGGGAAGAAGGAAGAAGGAAGACGGACTTACAGTGTATTCGGCCTGGTTGGAGAGGATGCCACTGACAAGTAAACTGTCGCAGCCTTGATTGCCGATTGTAATGGTATTCGTCGCCGAGGCAGATTCGAAGATTTCTCCAAAATCGATCGCTGTTGTGCTGAGATATAGCAGGGGCGCGCCATCCAGATTAACATGGAAGGGCGTACTTAAAAAGGGGTTGACAGGATCATTGGAATTTGCGATGATAAGGCCATTGTATTGGCCACTCATCATCTGGCTGGCGTCAAAGCTCAGGGTGATCTGGGCAAAATCCCCGGGCGCAATTGCGAAATAATTCGGATAGAAATCAGGAATACCTTCACAGAAAATGGTGTAGTCTTCCGCCTGGCCGAACTGTACATCGTTGCAGGGAAGTATCTCAGGCCAGTAATAATCGTCTGACATCACCCGCATCCGCATCGGGATTCCGGGTTTCACGTTCCATGGCATAGAGAAATTAATGGTGTGATAGGAACCGTTATAGGTAGACATAATCAGTTCATTGTCCATGTTGAAGATCCCATCTGCATTATAATCTATCCATACCCTTACATTTTCTGCGCTGCTGGCGGTGGTGACGGCCAAAAAATAGGTCTCATCCTGCTTGAGTGTGGTAGATATATAATCGAAATTCTGATATCCGTCACAGCCGTCGGTACTACTGTTGTCGATGGTGTTTAAAACAACACGGATGATCCCCTCGTCAGTACATGGATTCATGGTCTGTGGCTGGCAAAGGGGAGGTGGTACCTGTGCAGAGGTATAGTCTATCCCAATGGTTCCGGTTAGCTCAGATCCGCCGTTATTATACACCGTCAGCGTCGTTTCAACAAATTCAGAGCAAGAGGTTATAGACAAATTAATTTCGTCAGGAGAAAGGCTGATGATGGGTGGCGGTGTCCCTTCTCCTTCCAGGGGCAACATGAAGGTGGAATCGATGCTGACAATCACAAGATCCCCATAGACCATACCGACAATACCCGGATTGAAGCTGACGGTTATAGCAACAGATTGTCCGGGCAGGAGGAAGTCAGGGATATAGTCAAAACTAAACTGCACTTCCGTAACATACACTGTATCTACCCACAAGGTCGAACAGCCTGTGTTGGAGAGTTGGAAGCTGGCATCACTGCTGGCATTGACCATCGTTGGCGGGAAGACCAGGTTCACACTGTTTGCGTTAATCTGAGGCAGACCTGTAAGGGTGAGCACCACCGGCAATGAAAATTCAGGATTGAGTGGGTCATTGGAGTTGATCAGCAGGGTACTGTAATAGCTTCCTTCATTGAGACCTTGTGCATTGATACTCAGGTAAACCACAGTAGAATCCCCGGGCGGGATAGTACCGGCTTCGGGGGCCGAACTCATCCAGCCGGCCGACTCACTGATGCCTCCAAGGCTGAGGTTGTCGAGATTGACGCCAAGGGCATAGACAGAATAATCAGAAGTGAATACAAAACGGATTCTGATATAATCACCCGTATTGACCAGGCTGCTCAGGTTGAAAGTCTCCTGTGCCCAGTCAGCGCTGCAATTGTAGCCATTCAGCGAAACCCATTCGCCATTGTTGAGGCTGAACTGTGGTGTGAAGTAGTCACAACAACATTCCATGCTGCGTTTCATCCAGAAACTCAGGATGCAGCTGTCGGGGTTTTGGACCAGCAAAGAATCCTTTAGGGTGATCGTCTGATCCATGTTATCAAAATAGTCTCCTGAAGGATTTTCATCCAGGGAAGCACCACCTGCCCAGGCATCTGTTGAGATGCCCCAATAGCCGGTGGTAGTCCATTTTCCAAGGCCATTTTCGAAGTCCTCAGTAAAGGTCGATACATGCTTGACCGTGAAATTCAGCGCAACATCCCCTGTATTATAGAGTGTCAGCGGAAAAATGCCTGTCCCGTTACAGCTGGAAATGTTGATTTTCACCGTATCCTGGGAAGTCAGGAGAGAGGGTGCAGCAGTGGGGTTTTGCTGGGGCCTGGCGTAGCCGGCAAAGAGGTAGTGCGTATGTAGGATCAGGAGGAGGACAAGAAGCGGGAATTGCTTAGGAAAACGGGTAGCTGTTTTCATGAGGACAACGATTTTGTGAATAGGGTCAATGCATTTTAGTATTCAGGCACAATAATACTTAAATAAAATCAAATAGAACAAGCTAAGATAAGACAGAAGATACCCTTTTGTCAAGTGCAACCTTGGAAAATCAGGAGAAACATACATAAGCTTGGTAAAAATACAAAGCAGTTTTTGCCGGGGATCATTGTACTCCTTCTGCAGGGTGGAGACCTGAGTGATTTATGTGAATCATGGAGGTATGTTTAGGACAAAGGGCATTGTGCTGAACCCCGGAGAAGGATTTTTGTCCACAGATTACACAGATTTACGCGGATTGGTATATTCGTAATTCCACGGATAATCACCTCATCTGCATCGGCAAATCTGCAGATCTACACATTTTCACAACTACACATCTGCAAAAAGCCTAGAATGGCGTAAGCCCATACTCCATTCAATATTTCTTTTATGCAGATGAAGTATTTTGGTCTACAATGGGAAATAATATCTATATTTAGAGAATATTATTGATTCGTGTGTTCCAATGACAATTCAAGCGGCTACCAAAGATTTGCTATTCAGGCACTGACACGGCCATTATTTTTAACAATATGATATGCGGCTCCGATGCATGGACACTAAACTGACTCTTTGTAAAAATCCTCAGCAATTTTTGCCAGGAATTTTAAAGGATGAAATTTTTCAAATCAGTAAACATTGTGAAAACCATTAATAATAGTAAGAATATGGCAGAGGGTAATCAAGAGAATTGCCCTCTGCTTCTCTATATAGATTGTCTAAAAACAGTTTTATTTGTTTTGCTGATTTGTGTTCTTAATAAGGGATATTGCCAGAAAGAATACAACAATTGGTATTTTGGCATTCACGCAGGTGTTAGTTTTCAATCCGGAATGCCGGTTACACTTCTAAATGGCATACTTAATACAGGAGAAGGCTGTGCAACAATTTCTGATCAACAAGGAAATTTGTTGTTTTACACTGATGGGATCACTGTTTACGATAAATTGCATAATGTAATGACAAATGGAACTAGTCTAATGGGGAATAATACCAGTACCCAGAGTGCACTAATTATTCAGAAACCGGGTTGCAAAACAGAATATTACGTTTTTACTGTGTATTACGAAGGAAATGGAGGCTTAAATTATTCTATTGTCGACCTTGAAAAAAATGGTGGGCTCGGAGAAGTAACTGTGAAGAATATTTTACTATTTGACACAGTAGCTGAAAAGCTCACAGCAGTGCGACATAATAATGGCATCGATATTTGGATAATAGGTCACCAATACAATACAAATGAGTATTTATCATTTTTATTAACCTCTAATGGTATAAATAGCAATTATATTAATTCAAAAGTTGGAAAGGTATTGTTAAATCAAAATATTGGAAATGCAATGGGTTATTTAAAACCATCTCCCAATGGAAAATATTTGTGTGATGCTTTATGTGGGTTAGGATATTTTCAATTAATGAAATTTGATAATAAAAATGGGGAATTATTTGATCCAATTTTAGTTCTTGATTCAACACCAGACCCTCCTAATAATTATTTTGGCATATACGGTCTTGAATTCTCACCTAATTGCCAATACATTTATACAAATAGCGAAAATCATCAAAAGATATTTCAATATTCAATTCAAAACCATGATTCAGTTGGTATCATTCAAAGCAAATGTTTGATTGGGATTTCAAATGATTGTGGTGCGATGCAGTTAGGTCCAAATGGTAATATATTTATAGCCCAATCATTTAAACCATTTTTGTCTGCAATTTGTAACCCAAATTTAGAAGGGATACAATGTATTTATCAGGATAAATCAATATCTCTTAATGGAAGGTTAGCTAGTTTTGGGTTACCAAACAACCCATTCACAGCCCCATATATCCAATATGATGGCTGCTACACAGGAAATTATTCCTTTCATTTAACGGATACTTCTTCATTTATCCAATGGGATTTTGGAGATCCAACTTACCCAAACAATACTGCCATGGGCAATGATCCCATCCATGTATATTCCCAGGCTGGTACCTATATCATAAAGGCGGTTTATCTTACTGATTGGAACACTTATGATACTGCCATTTCAACAGTATGGGCCATCCCCAGACCAAGCCTGTTTTTAACTGATACAATCAAAAGCTGTGGTAAGCAAAATGTGCAGTTACTGGCTGATTCCATTTTTGATCATTATGTGTGGAATACGGGTGATTCTGTCAAAGAAATCATTGTAAATGAACCTGGCTGGTATACTGTCACCGCCTCTGATTGTAGCTGTAGTCTTACTGATTCGGTTTTTGTCTGGTCGCCGGAAATTCAGGCGCCACAAGATGTATCTGTCTGCCCGGGTATCGATCTTGTCCTTTCAGCAAACTATCCCGGGGCTACTTATCTTTGGAATACAGGTAGTGTGCAGCCAATCTTACCTGTAACCGAACCTGGCCTTTACTGGGTAGATATTCAGGCAGACTCCTGCCATATAAGGGATTCTTGTAATGTCATCTTTGTTCCGCTGACGCTGAATCTTGGCAATGATACGGTAATCTGCGATGGGCAATCGGTATATATTGATGCCAGCGGCATGTTTGACTCGCTGGTGTGGTGGGATGGACAAACGATCACCTCAAGAGTCATCACAGATCCTGGAACCTATACTGTCATCGCTTATTCCCAGGGATGTAGTATGGCAGATTCAATCACTATAAAAATTTGCAGCGAGATCTTTTTTCCCAATATCATCACCCCCAATGATGATGGGAAAAATGATGTTTTCAGACCCGTATTCAAAGCGGTTGAGCAATATCATCTTTTGGTTTTCAACCGCTGGGGTCGCGTGCTTTTCGAGAGCAACGATCCAACATTGGGATGGGATGGAATGCACAAGGGCAGTCCCTGTCCGCCTGGCACCTATTATTTCACAGCCAGCTACCTTTCTCAATCCATAACAAGCAGAACTACTGAGCAGATCAGTGGGGCTTTTATGTTGTTGAGATAAATTGAGTAGCATACTTTGTGCTGAAGCCCGGGGAAAATATTTTGTCCGCAGATTACGCAGATTTACACGGATTGGGATATTCGTAATTCTGGCTCCTTTTTTCATAATCCTGGTTTTGGTTTACTTTTTTGGTAAACCTGTTTCAGGACTAGACAATCTGCAAATTATCCAGAATCCTGACTCCCTCTCTCCCAATTACAGAATACTAATCTTCCCGCATGTTACATTGCGCTGATTGTCGGTGAGCCGATAGAAATAGATTCCCCTGGCGAAGTTGCGCACATCGATCATGGCTTGTCTTGCAGCAAGGGTCTGAAAGACTGGCTTTCCGGCAAGATCAAAAAACTCGATTTGCTGATTTGGAGTGGGTCCTTCCCATTCAACAAAGACGGCTGATGTGGCGGGATTGGGATAGACATGAACTGAAGATGCTGCAATGTCTTCTATGCCTGTGGTACTCGCCTGGTTGTAGAAAAAACGATATTGATAGGTATCATGCCAGCTTCCGCTATAATGATTGGATATTTTGATGTCGGTCAGCATATTGGGTGAAAAACTGCCATAATCCGCGAAATTCCGGGGTAGAATCAGATCATAAAAAGCGTAATTCATGTTATAGCTCTGCTCGGTTTTGGCTCCATACACCCAGGCAGAAACAAAGGTATCCCAATAATAATCGGTTTGCATCAGCTGATTCCCTGCCAGATCGGATTGGTATTCGCTTTTGTAATTTAAATCCCATTGGGCATAATTCTCGTTCCAGTAAGACCGGAAGGATTTGCTTAAATAGCCGTTGGTGTCGTATTCAAATTCATTCTTGTAATGCCAGACCCAATTTACGCTGTCTGCATCCCAGCTGAGTTCTTCTGTCAGGATTTTCTTGCCTGTCAGGCTATAGCTATGCACGTATTTATAACCCGGGACCCACTGATTGAATATCCCCATCCAGGGTGATTCTGTCTGTGACTCCAATTTGCCGTTGAGGTTATAGGTGTATTCATTTTTGTATACTTGATGCCAGGCAGCTGAATCAGGGTCGTAACCCGACTGTAAATCCAGCAGTAGATTCCCGGCCAGATCCCGGGTATATTCATACTTATAGGAGGGTGCCCAGCTTATTGGGCTTCCATTACCGTAATATTCTATCACTGACGACAGCCAGCCATTCCCGTCGTAGGAATACACATACTTTAATCCCTCTTCCCATTGCCCTGTCGTTTCGTACCACTGCATTTTGTAGGTTTCGCCCAATGTGCCATCTGGGTTATACTGATAGCGTGTCTTTACCTCCGGTGTCCATGTCTGTAGATCCTGCTCCCACTGATAGCTGATGGCCGCGCTATCCATGGCATCGGCATTGTAATAGAACAAAGTTTTCTGGTAATTCTCCGCCAGGGGAGCCTTGCCGAAAGGCTGAACCTCGATCAGCATGCTGTCAAGCCTTTGCTTTACTGAGTTGGGAGACTTAAAGGGGTTTATGGGGATACCGGGATTTATGGCTCTTTTGTGCCGGATCTGGTCGGGATTTGGTGTGTGTTTTTCAGGATTGAAGATTAGTCCCCTGGACCTGGGTGATTTTTCTGTGTGGGGATAAACGGGTTGTCCAATGGCAGTGGAAGCCATGAAAATCACGACAAAAAAGGCAAGCATTGTTTTCATTTTAAAGGATGTTAAGGTGTTTGTGTGTTGGTTTGTTATCTGTCAGGACCTAACCGTCACACACTTCATTCCTCATCCTTCAATACTGATATACCGATGCTGAACAGTTTTGCGAAAATTGTAACACCATTCGTTGCGGTATAACTGCTTCTAAGCAAATTTTACTTAGTATCAATTTTCCCGGGAAGAACAGCGAAAGGTTTTCGTACACTGTTTCATCTGTGGGAGGTGTTCAATTTCTGCCTTATTTCAGTTTGAATTTGATCGGCAAAGTGAAAGCAACATTAACCGCCTTCTTGGCATCATCAGTCCCCGCTTTCCATGTGGGCATCATTTTTACGATCCTCAGGGCTTCTGCATCGATTAAGGGATGCACACTTTTGAGCACTTTGGCATCTTTGATTTTGCCGCTTTTGTCTACAACGAAGCTCACATAAGCTGTGCCTTGTTTCCCGGTTTTCTTACATTCTGCAGGGTATTGAATGTTGTCGACAATGAACTTCTGCATGGCTGCAAGACCTCCGGGATATTCGGGTGGATTTTTGACCTCTGTAAACACTTTGTCGTCCTGCGGCACGCCGAAATAGGAGTCGCTGAATACTGACAAACCTGGCATATAGGCATAGGCCGCCATTTTATCAGGTGCAATTGCTTTCGTAAAACCGAGCATTGCAATTAATCCAAAGATCACAGTTACTGCCAGGACTGCTTTCATAAAAGCATGATTTCCTGAAACAACATTTTTACTCATAATGCATCATTTTAAGGATTAAACTTTTCCAAGCCATTTTTTGAAATATTGAGAATCAAGGTAATAAAGCACCCTGATGGAAAATCCATTGGATTGTGGGGCTTCCAGCGTATTGCGCAGGTCATGCCAATAGGTGTTGGTAAGCCCAGGTTGTTGTGTGTAGATGGCATTTTTCCAGACCATGCTCAGCTCACTTCCCGGGGCGAAATACCAGGCAAAGACCAGGTCGGCATTGAACGCATTGAAGTTCACGGCTGCATCCTGGGGAACATCGCTATGGCTAAGGCTTCCGTCATCATTGAGGATATAATAATCAAGGTAATCCGCCTGCGACCAGTAATGCCTCCCCCGCAGGGTCAGCGAAAGTTTTGTGTTGAAGACATAGCGCAGGTCGAGGACGTTGCTGAAAGTCGACACATCCCTTCTTCCAAAAAAGATGCTGGGATTGCCGGCGATGTCATAGTCGGTATTTACCCAGCCATAGTCGTTCAGGCTTTTGTTGTAGCTGATGTCCAGGGAAATCATAAAGCGATCCGAGAAACGATAGCGGGGATTGGCCTCTATAAACCAGCTGAAGTTCTTGTTGTCGGGAGAGTTCGCAACAGAAATGCTGTTAACATACCTGAATTTTTTACGGCTGTCGCTGCCCAGCATCCAGAATCCGCTGTAATTCAGGGGCAGTTTGTACACTTTTCCCCAGGTTCTGGGTTCATAATAATCATCTCTACCCATCGGCCTGAGGCTCAATTCCACATAGGTATACCAGAAGTTCTGAAAAGAGGTTTCATTGCTGACAGCCAGCATCATATCCGTGAATTTGTTGGGCGCCACCAGGCTGCTGTAGGTCGAAAAAAACTGTGTATTCGAGTACCTGATTTTCCAGAAGGGATCCGCGATGTTATAGGAGAGCCTGATGCGGTTGTAGGCTTCATTGTTGTAGAGGAGGAAGCCCATGTCGTTGGGATCATAAGTGTCTCCCGTTTCCTGTCGGAGCAATTGGTACTGGAACCTTCCGGTCGGTTTGGAAATTGACAGCAGGTATTGATGACCAAATTCCCCTTCGCTGCCTTCAGGGAATTTCTGGCTGACATTCAGCCTGCCGAGGAAATTCAGTGTCCGTTTTTTATTATTTAGTTGGGTTTCGAGCCCGCTGACATTGGCTGTGTAGCGGTTGTCGGGCTCATAGTAATTTGTGTTGATGAGGGTGATGTAGGAATTGTTTTTCAGGTTCTGATCCACTGCCACGACATTGTAGTTCGTAAAAGGCTGTGTCATGATTTTACGCTGAATCCCGGTGGTAGTATCCACAACAACAGCTTTGGTGTTGGTTGTCATGGCATTAAAGAATCCCAGTCCCAGGCCTTTGGAGTTACGCCCCGACAACTTCGTGGCATTGATGATGCGGGTGAGTTCAGGGTTTTCATGCAGGACCTCATTGGGACCGGCATTTTCGTAGGGTGCAAAGTAGTTCCTCGGCATTCCACCCACCCGTCTGGAGTAAAAGATCTCGCATTTGTCGAACATCTCAGTGGCTTCCGTAAAGAACTGCCTTTTCTCGTTGTATCTCACCTCAAAAGGGGAGAGGTTGAGCACAAGATCGTCAGACTGCACCTGTCCAAAATCCGGAATCAGCATCATGTCGAGGGTATAGGCTTCGTTGATGCCATAGCGCAGGTCCATGCCACCGCGGAGAGAATAGCGCAAGTCCTTGTTTTCAGGGATTTTCTCTACATAAGTCGCAACATAGGGCATAAACGACAGCCGTGTCGGGGGTTTTATGTTGTTGATTCCCTCCAAAGTGCCATAATATTTGAAGATGTCCTGGGATTTGTTGTCGACGAAGCACCAGGTCGACCATGACTCAGCCCTTTTGAAATTCCGCCACATATTGATGCCCCAGACTTGTTTGTCGATTTTCGGGAAGCGCAGGGCCGACCAGGGGATTTTCAGCTCTGCCACCCAGCCATATTCCGTGATCCTGGCATCGCTTTCCCAGACAGCATCCCAGCTGATGTCTTGTCCCACGGCCGAATATTTCACGTCATTCTGAAGTCCGGCGGGGCTTATCTTGAATTCATACATATTTAGCCCGTCATTATAGGGCAGGATGTCAAAGGAGATATAATCAGTAAACAATTGTTCGATCTGGTCCCGTTTTCCGAGTTCTTTGGCGATGCTGTCGGGCTGAGGGTCGAACATGGTGGCAAAGGCATACAGTGCAAGGTCGTCATAGGCAAAGCGTACCTCGGTGCGATTCTGAGGGCTGCTGCCATTTTTTGGGGAGTATTCTACAAAATCTCCGGCCACAGCAGCAGATTGCCAGAAGGACTCATCCATGACCGCATCGATTTTTGGCGGCACACTTATCCGTATGGCATTGATTGACTTACGCATGAGGGCTACAGAATCCATCTTTAGAATTTTGTTCTGGTTTTGTGAATATCCCTTGCTTAAGCCCTGAAGGATTAACAACAAGGACATTACAAGCGAGGTAGTGCGGGGTTTATGGATGTAAAAAGAAAGATAAGGCATGAAGTTAATTTAGTGACGGAGTATCCTGACACAGACAAAAATACGCGCAGGAACAGGCCAGGTGAAATGAAATCGATGAACTACAGGAATTATCCGTTAAACGGGCAGGCTGTAAGTCTTATTGAATGAAGTGAAAAAAAATTATCGCTAAGTATTGATAGTCAGGCAACCTGACGACCTTAAAACCCTCCTTAAAAACATTCTAAATAAAATCTTGCGTCAAGTCCAAACATCTGTTAACTTTGTTTTCCAGAATTCTGAAACACTGCTATTTTCAGTGGTTTCGGAACCAGATTGCTGAAATTCATATATAGTTCATCATAAATTAATCCTACGAAATGGCGATATCTCTACAATCAACACCTGCAAATACCACCAAGGCGGATACTTCCTCCGGCTCACCGATGAGTTTCAGGCCGGCTTTGGTTTTGCTGACGACTTTATTTTTCATGTGGGGTTTCATCACCTGTCTCAACGACATCCTGATCCCCCACCTGAAGGCCCTTTTTGAGCTGAATTACACCCAGATCATGCTGATTCAGTTCACTTTCTTTGGAGCTTATGCGATTATGTCCATTCCTGCCGGCTGGTTGGTCGGTAAGATTGGCTACAGGAAGGGCATCGTTTTGGGTCTCGTCATCACCGGCCTGGGTGCCCTGATGTTTTTCCCTGCCTCTGTGATGATCAGCTATGCTGTTTTTCTGAGTGGCTTTTTCATCCTTGCCTCCGGGATCACCATTTTGCAGGTCGCTGCCAATCCTTATGTGGCCATCCTTGGCTCACCTGAGACAGCTTCCAGCCGATTGAACATGACACAGGCCCTCAACTCCCTGGGCACTACGATAGCGCCGGTTTTCGGGGGATTGCTGATCCTTTCCGACAACACCAATGCCGCGGAGAATGCCAGTACAGTGCAGATGCCTTATGTCGGCATTGCCATTACGCTCTTTGTCATTGCCGCCATCTTTGTTTTTGCCAAACTTCCTTTTGTACAAACCAATACCTATAAAAAAGGTGCTGGCAGCGCCTGGTCCTACCGTCACCTGGTTTTGGGTGCCCTGGCCATCTTCCTCTATGTCGGTGGCGAGGTGTCTATCGGTAGCTTCCTGATCAATTTCTTTGCACAAACCGACATTGCCGGACTTGCGCATGCAGAGGGTGCCAAATATGTAGCATTGTACTGGGGTGGTGCCATGGTCGGGCGGTTTTTCGGGGCTGTGGCCTTGTCTGACATCCGCAAACAGAATTCCCGTATGATGATTTCTGCCGGGATTTTTGTTTTCGCCTTTTTCCTTTCCTGGTATCTTACCAAGGACATCAGCCTGGCCGGCTTGTTCCTTGTATTTGTAGGGATTAACTACGTGGCTTTTCAATTTGGAAAAAACAAACCTGCCAGGACGCTTTCCATCATGGCAGGTGTCGTTGTTGCGCTGGTTTTGATTACCGTGCTTTCCACCGGGAAATTCGCCATGTGGCCCATTATGGCCGTTGGCTTGTTTAACTCCATCATGTTCCCCACGATCTTTACCCTGGCCATCGATGGCTTAGGGAAGCACACCAGTCAGGGATCCGGTATCCTTTGTTTTGCCATTGTCGGCGGCGCCATCGTGCCCCTTGCCATGGGCGCACTCGCTGATGCTTTCGGCATCCAGAACGCCTTCCTGGTCACACTGGTCTGTTATCTCTACATTATGTATTATGGTTTGAAAGGTTACAAACATCAATTATCCTAGCATATGAAAAAAATCCTTTACCTGTTTTTCCTGCTCTCCGCATTCAGTTTGCAGGCTGTTGCACAGGTGCATAGTGTAAGCGGCACTGTATCCGATGCAAAAGACGGTACCACCCTGCCCGGGGTTAGCGTCACCATCAAAGGAACCACCAATGGTGTGGTCACCGACATCAACGGGAAATACGACCTTAAAGTTCCGGATGCATCCTCAACCCTGGTCTTCAGGTTCATTGGCTACAAAACAGTTGAGGCTGAAGCCGGTACGCGTAAAGTCATCGACATCCGCATGGCGATAGAATCAAAGATGCTGGAAGAGTTTGTCGTGATTGGCTATGGCGTGGTTCGCAAAAGCGACCTCACCGGAGCTGTCAGTTCTGTCAAAGCCAAAGACCTGGTGAAGATCACCTCCCTCAACCCTGAGCAGAGTCTGCAGGGGAAAGTCTCAGGTGTGCAGGTCACCAGTACTTCCGGCGCCCCGGGAGCTGCTCCTTCTGTCAGGATACGCGGGGTCGGCACCTTCAACAACTCTGCCCCGATTTATGTGGTAGACGGCGTTATCCTTGATGACATCTCCTTCCTGAATTCCTCCGACATTGCCTCTATGGAGGTCTTGAAAGATGCTTCAGCCACAGCCATCTATGGTTCCAGAGGTGCCAATGGCGTCATCCTGGTTACCACCAAAAGTGGTAAAATCGGGGACGAGAAAACTACCTTCAACTACAGTGGAGAGTTTAGTATTCAGCATCTTGCCAAGAAAATCGATCTGTTGAATGGAAAGGAATATGCGACTGTTGCCAATCTCATCAAACCAGGCAGCTACAACAATGTCGATATGGTTCCGAATACAGACTGGCAGGACCTGGTTTTTAAGAAAGCGCCGGTCACCAGCCACCAGATCTCAGCAACAGGTGCGACAAAAACAACACAATACTATGTGGGACTTGGTTATTTCAAACAAGGGGGGATCATCGACAAATCCAATTATGAAAGGATCACCCTGAAATTAAACAACGTCTATTCCCTCACCAAATTCCTGAAACTGGGGAATAACCTCACTTTCTCTCCCTACAAACAGCAGAATGCACCCAATGTCACCTACCAGGTATACAGGGCATTGCCTGTTATTTCGCCCTATCTTCCTGATTCACTGGGCGGTGGCTTCGCCGGTGTTCCCGGTGTGGGAAATCCCCTGGCCGACTTATCCTATTCTAACAACTACAACAAAGGGATCAGGGCAGTAGGGAATTTTTTCCTGGAAGCGAAGTTTCTAAAGCACTTCACCTTTAAGACTTCTTACGGGATGGATGCCCTTTACAACAAAGCGGTGAGTTTCACCCCGGCCTATTCAGTCCTTTATGCAGACGGGACTCCCTCTATGCAAAACAACCTGATGAGCAATCTTTACAAAGGAAGCAACACCAATTTAACCTGGTTGTGGGAAAATACCCTGAACTACAACGCCAGCTTCGGAAAACATTCAATCGATGCGATGGGTGGTTTTACTGCCCAGGAAGCCGGTTCCGAAAATTTCGCCATTTCCGGGAAAGACATCCTCCGTGATGGGCAGGATTTCTGGTATATGAATGGGAATTATCTCTACGTTCAGAACAAGGTTAACACCCTGAATGCCTTGTCAGACGGCGTTGATGACAACCTCAATTATTCGATGATCTCCTACCTCTTCAGGGCAAATTATACTTACAACAGCCGGTATATTCTTACTGCCACCCTGCGCCGTGACGGCTCTTCGAAGTTCTACAAAGCCAACAGGTATGGCAACTTCCCGTCATTTGCACTGGGATGGAATTTGTCGCAGGAAGAATTCATGAAAAAGGTCCCCTACCTCTCCAACCTGAAAGTACGTGCCAGCTGGGGAAAAATCGGGAATGAAAAGATCCCTTACAGCGACCGCTTCTCGCTTACCCGCGACCTGCTTGCTGTCTTTGGTGTAGGAGATATCTCATACCCTGCTGTATCTTATGCCAAAAACGGCAATCCTGATTTGAAATGGGAAACCACGACCCAGACCGACCTTGGACTGGAGGCTGGAGTCCTGAACAACAGGCTCACCGCTGAATTCGATTATTACCACAGGATCACTGATGACATCCTCGTTGAGCTCTCAACGCCGGGCCATATGGGCAACGGCCAGGGCCAGAAAGTACGCTACAATGCAGGCAAAGTCCTCAACAATGGATTTGAAATGAACATCAACTGGCGCGACAAAATCGGGGACTTCAGCTATAGCGTCGGCTTCCTGGGATCTACAGTGCACAATGAAGTGCTCTCAGTGGGTGGCAGCAGTGGTGTCGATTCTCTCTTGTATGGTGGCGATTATGTCGGATTTCTCACCCAAAGCAGAAAAGGCCTGCCAATCGGGGCTTTCTGGGGCTACCAAACCGATGGGATCTTCCAGACTCAGGACGAATTGAATGCTTATCCGCATGATGGCCTTGCAGGTATCGGCGACCTCAGAAGAGTCGATGTAAACCAAGATGGCGTCATCAACAACCTCGACAAAACTTACCTCGGTTCCCCGATTCCAAAATTCATTTTCGGCTTTAACTGCGAACTGGGCTATAAGAACTTTGACTTCTCTTTTAACATCCAGGGACAAACAGGGAACAAGATTTTCAATGCCAAAGAAATGCTGCGTCCTGATGCCTATAACTTTGAGAGTCATGTGCTTGATGCCTGGACAGGCCCGGGTACCAGCGATTCTGAGCCACGCCCTTCCAATGGGGGTTATAATTATATCCCTTCCGACAAATTCATCCAGGATGGCTCTTTTATCCGTCTGCGTTCCATCGTATTGGGTTATACCCTGCCACAGGAACTTTCTCAAAGATTCTATTGCAGCCAGCTCAGGTTTTATGTCAAGGGCGACAACCTCATCACCCGTTCCAAATTCACAGGTTATACCCCCGAAATCGCCAGCCAGAATGTGCTCTCCAACGGGATCGACATGGGTGTTTACCCAATCAGTGCAGTGTATTCCTTTGGCCTGAATTTAACTTTCTAACCGCTATGAAAAAGACAAACATACTTTTCGCCTCAGGTCTTGCCTTAATCCTGGCAATACCTTTTTCCGGATGTGAGAAATTTCTCGAGAAAAATCCACAGAATGCACTAACACAGAGCACTTTCCCTGTCACCGCGACAGATGCTCTGCTGGCCACGAATTCAGCGTATTCAACCTTACGCAACATCAGCTATCATTCCGGTACTTTTCCCATTCTCGACATTATGTCGGATGATGCCCGCAAGGGAAGCAATCCCGGCGATGCAGCCTCAACGATAGGCCCTTACGACAATTTTCAGTTTACCACCACAGGGGGAGAGCTAGCCGCCTGGTGGTCAACGCTGTATGAAGGGATAAAATATACCAATGTGGTCATCACCAAAGTCCCTGACATCGACATGGATCCGGTGCTGAGAAGCAGGTATGTCGCGGAAGCCCGTTTTCTGCGTGGACTATATTATTTCGACCTGGTCAGGGCCTGGGGTGGCGTGCCGATTGTGACAAGCCTGACTCCCCCGCTGAAACTGGCAAGGTCTTCGAAAGAAGAAGTCTACAACCAGATCCATGCCGACCTGCTTTTTGCCATCGATAACCTCACGGAGAAGACTGCCCTTCCTGCCTCTGAACGTGGACGCGCCACCAAAGGTTCTGCACGTGCCTTGCTGGCCAAAGTCTACCTCTTCGAACAGGATTTCGTGAATGCTGAGAAATATGCCATGGATGTCATCACCTCCGGTATATACAACCTGGAACCTGTCTTTACCAACGCCAGCGGAGTACTTGGTGAACATGGGATTGAGTCTGTCTTTGAAGTCGGCGCAGCCGGCGTAGAAGCCAGCCCGGGTAGTCAATATGCCAATGTCCAGGGAGTTCGCGGGACACCCAACAGGGGATGGGGTTTTAACAGGCCTACACCCAACCTCAGAAGCTCCTTCGACACAGAAGACCCCAGGATGAAGGGAACCATCATTGACCTGGGTGATGTGTTGGATGGTGTCACCATCGCCGGCGATGGCAGCACCCCTGATGTTACCCTCGACGGACAAGGCAATGTCCTTGAAACCGAGTGTTACAGCCGCAAAGTCTGGACACCGGGAAATGATGTCCCCAGTCAGTGGGCACACAACCGCCGCCTCCTGCGTTATGCCGAAGTCCTGCTCATTGCTGCTGAAGCCCTGAACGAGAACAATAAACCGGGAGAAGCCTTAGTTTACCTTAATAAAATCAGGGAACGGGCCCGTGAAGGCAATGCCGGGATTCTACCTGATATCACCACCACCGACAAAGACGTCCTGAGAGACCTCATCTTCACAGAAAGACGGCATGAACTGGCCATGGAAGGCCACCGTTTCTGGGATCTGGTGAGGACAGGAAGGGCACAAAGCGTGCTGGCGCCACTGGGCTTTATTGCCGGAAAAAATGAACTATTGCCAATACCACAAAGTGAAATAGACCTTTCCCAGGGCTCGTTGACGCAAAACCCGAACTGGTAAAAAAACAATAACCTTAAACCAAAAACCTAATCCTCAATGAAAAAACAAATTCTCTATGTAAGCGCATTGCTGCTATCAGTGGCGCTTATGTTCGGCACGACGGGATGCAAAAAAGACTCGTCAAACACAGCTTTATCCCTGAAAACGCTCGCAGCAGGAAGTATTGATATGAATGGAGCCACTGCTCCGAATAATATCCCTGTGAATCCTACCATCACCGCTACTTTCTCAACCAACGTTGATGGCGCTACCGCCACTCCAGCCAACATTACCCTGCTCAGGGATTATGACAACACCACCATTGCGACCACCATCACTGTTTCCGGTGGCGTGATCACCATCGTTCCTGTCGACAACATGGCCAGCGGTGCTTTGCACAAACTTACCTTCAATACGGGTTTAAAATCAACAGATGGTGAGGCATTGGGTACTGCTATTGTCAGGACCTTCACCACCGATGGCTTCTTCGCTCCATCAGGCATGGTGGCTTACTGGAAATTTGAAGACAATGCCAATGACTTATTTGGAATGTACAACGCAGCTGCTTCTATCGACATTTCCTATGCTGCCGGCCGTAAAGCCGCTGCAGGTAAATGTGCTACCTTCAACGGAACTACCAGTATTATTGAAATCCCAAGTGGAGATCAGCTGATGACAGACAATTTCAGTCTGAGTTTCTGGGTAAAACAAGACACCATCAACCACCCACAAGGTAATTTCGTGATCGGATTGGGCGCTTACTATGGCTTCCAGTTTGAAATCGGTGGCGACAACTGTAAACTTGCTGCTTCTTATGGTTATGAAGGTGGTGGCGATACTACTTTCGCTCAGGACCTCTGGTGGAATGGCGATGGCAAAACCAAGGACAATGGTGGTTTCCAGGGATTTGTCTTCAACAAAGACATGACTGGTTCAGGTGGAGTCCCTGCGCTCTTCAAACAGAAATGGGCCCATGTCGTTTGTGTATTTGATGCGTCTACGAAAACCGGAACCATTTACATCAATGGTGAAAAAATGTTTGCTCAGGATTTCACCTTGTGGCCAGCCGGAGCAAAACAGCTGAAAGCAACCGGTTTGAAATATGGCGGAAAAACACCTGACGTAGTCAACGAACTTGCTTTTGGATTTATCCAGTCACGCGCCGGAACCATGTGGGATACAGAGCCTTGGGGTGGTTACAGCTTCCCTGGTGCAAACCATTTCAAAGGCCAGCTTGACGACATCCGTATCTTCGACAAAGCCGTCACCACCGCTGAAGTTCAGCTGATGTATGACTCTGAAAAACCTTAATTGAACGCTTTTTAACAACCCAAGGGAGGGCCCGGGATTCCCGGACCCTCCCTTTTTCTCATTCCTATGAAAAATCTAACCCTACTCCTTGGCCTGATCCTCGCTGCTTCCATGGCTTTTGTTTCCTGTAAAAAAGACAATGGCAGCAATGCCGGCGTCATGCAGCTGGCAAGCATCAGTGTCGGTACAACAGCACTGGATCTTCAGCAATCAAACACTGGAGTGGTTATAGACCAGCCCATTACGGTGAAATTTAACAACATTCTCGACACGGCTTCTGTCAGGGGAAATGCTTTGCTTAAAAGAAACAATACAAGCCTCGTTCCTGTCAAATATTCGTTTTTGAATAATACCACTGCAGTGATCACTCCCTTGTCGCAGCTTGAAAACGACATGGATTACATCTTTACACTCAGCCCGGGAATCAACGGTGCTGCAGGTGAAAGCTTCCCGGGTATCACCGTGATGTTCAAAACAGTGGTCGGGAAACTGACATTGAAATCCATCAGCCTCAATGGCATAAATTTCATGACTCCCAATGTCCCGAAAAATATCGATTATAACAGCATCAACTTAAATATCAGCTTCTCACATCCGCTGAATCCAGCCAATTACAAGTCCTATTTTACGTCTTCTCCCAATCCGGGATTGAACCTGTCGCTTTCTGCCGACAGCACGGTGGTAACCATCACCAACAACAATGCATTAAAAGATTATACCCATTATTATTTCTTTGTCTCTCCCAGCCTTAAATCCAATGCGGGTTACTCCTTTGCAGGCTTTAACAATACTTTTTATACAAAGCTCGACTCCAGTCTGAAATTTCCCTTGATTTCGGACGATGCGCTCTTGACCCTGATCCAGCAACAGACCTTTAAGTACTTCTACAATTTCGCTCATCCTGCCTCCGGCATGACCCGTGAGCGAAACAGTTCGGGGGATATCGTGACCACCGGAGGCTCAGGCTTTGGCATGATGGCTTTGATTGTAGGTATGGAACGTAATTTCATTACCCGCAGCCAGGGGACAACCCAGCTTGGCAAGATGCTGAATTTCCTCGAAACCTGCGATCGTTATCATGGTGCATGGCCACATTGGCTCAATGGAAATACAGGAAAAACGGTTCCTTTTAGTCCCAATGACAATGGGGCCGATCTGGTGGAAACCTCCTTCATGGTGCAGGGACTGCTTACTATGCGTCAATACCTCAATCCCCTCGACATCGCAGAAAGCGCACTCATCACCAGGATCAACACACTGTGTAATGCAGTGGAATATGACTGGTTCACCCGGGGACAAAACGTACTTTACTGGCATTGGTCACCCAACAATGGCTGGGCTATCAACATGAAGCTGCAAGGTTACAATGAAACCCTGATCACCTATGTGGTTGCCGCCAGTTCGACAACCCATACCATCCCTGCGGCAGCCTATACCCTGGGGTATACCCGCAACGGGCAAATTGCCAACGGCAGTTCTTATTTCGGAATCCAATTGCCGCTGGGCGAGGCTTATGGAGGACCTTTGTTCTTTACGCATTATTCATACCTCGGACTCGATCCCCGCAACCTCCAGGATGCTTTGGCGAATTACTGGACACAAAATGTCAACCATTCCCTTATCAACAACGCCTGGTGTGTGCAGAATCCCAACCATTATGTCGGATACAGCAGTGCCTCCTGGGGGCTGACTGCCAGTGACAACAAAAACGGCTATAGTGCGCATTCTCCGAACAATGACCTGGGTGTCATTTCCCCTACGGCGGCTGTTTCTGCGTTGCCTTATACACCTGTGCAGTCCATGCAGGCCATCCGCCACTTTTATTACATCCTGGGCGACAAGCTCTGGGGGGATTATGGCTTTTACGATGCCTTCGATGTGACCCACGACTGGTGGGCAGATTCATACCTCGCCATCGACCAGGGGCCACAGATTATCATGATAGAAAACTACAGGACAGGAAAACTCTGGGATCTCTTCATGTCATGTCCTGAAGTAGATGCCGGCCTCACAAAACTTGGGTTTAGTCATTAATATTTTAGAAAATACTGTAAAACCTCAGATACGGAATTATGAAGTGCAAAGCCGGTTACCTCATTCTCATCGCCGCAACTTTATTCATTATCAATGCTTGTTCTAATTTCAGGAACAATGCACAGGGCCAGGCCGCATTGCCCAAAAAGGCCGCAATTTCTGATGACTCCCTACTGACACTAGTCGAATACAAAACCTTTCAATATTTCTGGGAGGGTGCAGAACCCAATTCCGGCCTGGCGCGTGAACGCATCCACATGGATGGGGTTTATCCTGAGAACGACAAGAACATCATTACCACCGGCGGTTCCGGCTTTGGCTTTATGGCCATCCTGGCCGGGGTTCAGCGGAAATTCATCACAAGGGAAGAAGCACTGTCGCGTTTTCAGAAAAACATCGCATTTTTACAGAAATCAGATCGTTTTCATGGCGCATGGCCCCATTGGCTGAATGGAGAAACAGGGAAAGTCAAGCCCTTCAGCAAAAAAGACAATGGTGCTGACATCGTAGAAACAGCCTACCTGATGCAGGGACTATTGGCCGTCAGGCAGTACTTCCTGGCCGGAACCCCTGAGGAAAAAAAACTGGCCCTCGAAATCGATAAATTGTGGAAAGAAGTGGAATGGAGCTGGTTCACCAAAGGAGGACAGGATGTCATCTACTGGCATTGGTCACCGCAATACAACTGGGAAATGAACCTCCCCATCGAGGGCTATAATGAGTGTATAATCACCTATGTGCTGGCTGCCTCATCACCAACCTATCCGGTCTCTGCAAAAGCCTACCACCAGGGTTGGGCACGCAAAGGTGCAATAAAGACAGAACGCGAAAAATATGGCTACAAACTCTTGCTCAAATTCAATGGCAATGAAGAGTATGGTGGGCCTTTGTTCTGGGCACATTATTCTTACCTCGGATTGGATCCGGGCAAGTTGAAAGATCAATATGCAGATTATTGGCAGCTCAACCGCAACCAGACCCTCATCAACCGGGAATGGTGCATTCAGAATCCAAAACATTTTAAAGGCTATGGTGCCAATTGCTGGGGACTCACTGCCAGCTATTCTGTGGAGTTTTATGCCGGACATGCCCCAGGAACAGAAAACGATCTTGGCGTGATCTCACCCACCGCTGCCTTGTCGTCATTCCCCTATACACCTGAGTATTCTATGCAAGCCCTGAAACATTTCTATTTTGATTTGGGCGATAAAATATTTGGCGACTATGGCTTCTATGATGCCTTCAGTGAACACCATGACTACTTCCCCAAAAAATATCTTGCCATAGACCAGGGCCCGGCCATCGTTATGATCGAAAATTACCGTACCGGCCTGCTATGGCAGCTTTTCATGTCCTCTCCCGAAATTCAGAAGGGATTGACAGAACTTGGATTTAAATATTAATTTTATTGCTTCGCATTAATTCAACATCAATGAAAACTAAGACCACGACCCTGCTGGGCATATTGTTGCTCATGTCATTTTTTACGCTCACTCAGGCACAAAACAAGCCTGATCCGGCAAAAATGGATAAAACAGTGACCGATTTAATGAACAAAATGACCCTGGATGAAAAAATCGGGCAGCTTAACCTCCCATCCATCGGTTTTGATGTTACTGGCCCCTTGGTCAGCAAGGATGTTGGCGCGAAGATCAAACAAGGCATGGTAGGTGGTGTATTCAACACCTATACTCCTGAGGCAGTTAGGAAATTGCAAGACATGGCAGTCAAAGAAACCCGTCTTGGCATTCCGCTTCTCTTCGGATATGATGTCATTCATGGACATAAAACGATTTTTCCGATTCCACTGGCCTTGTCCTGCACCTGGGATATGACACGCATCGAGCAGAGTGCCCGTATTGCCGCCCAGGAAGCCACTGCTGATGGCCTGAACTGGACTTTCAGCCCGATGGTCGACATTGCCCGTGATCCACGCTGGGGACGTTGTGCTGAAGGTGGAGGTGAAGACACTTACCTCGGCTCCCAAATCGGCGTGGCCATGGTAAAGGGATACCAGGGTACGGACCTTGGCGCCAACAATACCATGATGGCCTGTGTGAAACATTTCGCTCTCTATGGAGGCGCAGAAGCAGGCAGAGATTATAATACAGTCGACATGAGTCTTCAGAAGATGTACGAATATTACCTGCCTCCCTATAAAGCAGCTTTCGATGCCGGGGCCGGCAGTGCCATGAGTTCTTTCAACGACATCAACGGGATCCCTGCTACAGGCAACAAATGGCTGATGACCGACTTGCTTCGCAAAGACTGGGGTTTTAAAGGATTTGTGGTGACTGATTATACCGCCATCAACGAAATGATCAACCATGGGGTGGGTAAGGACCTTAAAGAAGTATCTGCCCTTGCGCTGAATGCGGGCATCGACATGGATATGGTAGGGGAAGGATTTATTCTGGAAACCAAGACCTTGCTGAAGGAAGGCAAAGTATCACAGCAGACTATTGATGCTGCCTGTCGTCGTATCCTCGAAGCCAAGTACAAACTCGGACTGATGGATGACCCATACCGTTATATCAATGAAGCCAGGGCAAAAGACGAAATCCTGACCCCGGCCAACAGAGCAGCGGCCCGGGAGATTGCCGAACATGCGATGGTCCTTCTGAAAAATGACAAACAACTGCTTCCTCTGAAAAAGTCAGGTACCATTGCTTTCATTGGCCCATTGGCCGACAACAGGAGGGAAATGATCGGGACATGGTCAGCTGCCGGTGACTGGCAGAAGTCTGTCAGTGTTGTCGAAGGCGTTAAAAATATGATCGGAAGTGCTGTGAATGTCGTTTATGCCCGTGGCTGTAACCTTTTGACAGACCGTGCTTTTCAGAAGACCATCAGTGGAGAAGACCAGGTCGATCCCCGCACTGACGATGAGATGATTGCTGAAGCAGTTACCATCGCAGCCAAAGCAGAAATCATCGTTGCTGTCCTTGGCGAACCCCTTGGCCTCAGCGGAGAAGCAGCATCCCGTAGTGAACTCGGCATCCCCGGTCGTCAGCAGGATCTCCTGAAAGCATTGCTAAAAACAGGAAAACCCATTGTCCTGGTCCTGATGAATGGTCGTCCTCTTACCCTGGAATGGGAGAATCAGAACATCCCTGCCATCCTGGAAGCCTGGCATGCAGGAACAGAAGCAGGCAATGCGGTGGCCAATGTACTGTTTGGAAATTATAACCCTTCCGGGAAACTGACAATGACATTCCCGCGTAATGTTGGTCAGATTCCGATCTATTACAACCACAAAAATACAGGTCGTCCCTGGAATGGCGACATCAACGTAAAATACAACAGCCGTTACCTGGATGTCATCAATGAGCCTCTTTATCCCTTCGGATATGGCTTGAGTTATACGACTTTCACCTATTCAGACCTTAGCCTCGACAAGAAATCCATGAAGCCCGGTGGTGCTGTAAAAGTCAATGTGACACTCACAAACGCAGGGAAATATGACGGAACAGAAGTGGTTCAGTTATACATACAGGATCTGGTTGGATCTATTACCCGTCCGTTGAAGGAATTGAAAGACTTTCAGAAAGTCTTCCTGAAAGCCGGTGAATCAAAAACCCTGAGCTTTACTGTTTCTGCTGCCCAGCTGGCGTTTTATAATGACAAATTGGAGTACAAAGCTGAACCCGGGGAATTTAAGGTTTTTGTTGGGGGTAGTTCCTCCGATGTGAAAGAGGCGGGATTCAGTCTGGAGTAAGCAATTTCAGGCATTGTAAGTCACAGGGACGATGATTTCAACACGTGTCCCCGGATTGGCAATGCCCGGATCCCGCTCCATGAATTCAATGCGTGTCTCTACATTGAATTTCTTTCCTAAAATATCCAGTCGCTTGCGGGTCATCCCAATGCCGATTTTCAGATGATTTTCCTCTTTGTTCGCGAACTCTTTGGATTGTGCGATTCCAATTCCATTGTCCTCAAGAATAATCAACAAAGAATCCTCTGTCTGCATCCTGAAGCTAAGGCAAATATTTCCTCGGCCAGCCAAAGCAGAAATTCCGTGCCATATTGAGTTTTCGACAAAAGGCTGAATGATCATGGATGGAATAAATACACTTTCCTCCTCAACTTCTTCATCGATTTCTATGACGTAGTCGAATTTGTTCTCCATCCTGAGGTTCTCCAGGTCGAGGTAGTTCTTCAGCCTGTCTACCTCGTCTTCTAAATTAATGGAGGCAGAAGTGATGGCATTTAGGTTTTGGCGGATCAGCCGGGCAAACTGTGCAAGGTACAAAGCCGCCTCAGCTGCTTTGTTCTGAAGCAGGTAATTCTGGATGGATCCCAATGCATTGAAGATAAAATGTGGGTTCATCATTGCCTGTAAGGCTTGTTGCTCTAAGGTGATCAGCTGATGATCTATTTCCCGCTTGCGGATCTGGAGATTCTTCCTTCGGATAATTACTAAAGTGATAAGTGCGCCAAGTGCCAGAAACAGGAAAATTACAAACAAGGGATGCTGCCAGAAAGGAGCCCTTACTCTGATGTTAATGACAATCGGGTTACTCCAACCTGAGGTAGGTTTCCTGACTTTTAACTTGAACCTATACACACCCCTTGGGAGATTCTGATAGACGACAATCCCCAATTTATCAGAAGTCCAGGATGTATCCTCGCCTTCCAGCATATACGCATAGATCACAGGTTGCCCGGAATAATTAATGCTGCTGAACTGAAATTTAAGCCTGTTATTTCCTACAATTTCAATTTGTTTGCTGTGGTAATCAATCTCTTTTTCATTAAGCTGGATCGACTGGAAATAGGGGATGGGTGTTGTTGATTTAGCATGCTTATAGGAGGCTGCAGGAATAATAGACAAGCCATCATCTGTGGCAATGTACAAAGAGCTATCCTTAAAAATGATGTCATTAATATTCCTGAAACTAATATCGATGGGTTGAAGATAAACCGTTTTATTATGGATAACTTCCAGCGGGTTTTCACAAACATAAATATTTCTGGCTGTTGCAAGGTATAGGGTAGTGCCATGAAAAATGATCCGTTTGATCTGCAAATCAACAGGATCACTGAAGGCTGATGTCAGGTTATAGAATTGATTCTCATGTTCAACAAAAATGCTGTCACCTTCCAGGTTATACAATTCAGTAGTGGCATTCAGGATGAGATGATCTGTGATGATCTTCCCTGTAAAGCGGGTCAGATTTTTTGCAATGTTTAATTTCTTATTGCTATAGATGTAGTTCTTATTTGCATTTATTATGAGTTCATTTTTGAGATTATAAAAGGTATTAAATACCCTTTCCCCTACGATAACATTTCCTTTTGACTCCTTGAATATTGCAGCATTGGACCAGATCTCAAATCCATGCTGATTAAAGGAACAAACTTCATCTTCCGTATTATTTGCCAGCAATCTTTTATAATGGACACCAGACTTAATATGCCGGGGGTAATTAATCCCTTTTGCCATGATATTGGAGGTAGCATCCGGGATTGCAACATAATCCGCACTTCGTTCCCCGGCAACTAAGGTGCCATTCTGAAGTTGAAAAAGATGATTAAAATAATTTTCGTTGTCATTTATTGCCAATGAATAATGAATCCCATCTTTAATCAGGTAGATGAGATTCCCGTTTGTACACCATATCCCCCCTGATGGACTAGCGGCAAGGGCGGAAAGGGATTGGTTTTCAAACAAGGAATTTCCAAAGTGTTTATTTGAATTAATATAGGGGCTGATTTTGTACACCCCATCTTTCATGGAGGTGATCCAGATGTTGTTCTCATTGTCCTGAATAATGGATTGGGCTTGTTTAATGTCAAGGTTGAGCACAATGCGATTGTCCTTCATGCAAATCACCCCGTGATCAAAAGTTGGTATCCACAAATAGCCCAGGTGGTCCTCCAAAATGCTTGAAACAGGGATGTCCGAGATCAGGGGTATGGGAAACACTTTTGTGAGTTTTTCCCCATTAAAATAATACAAGATGGATTGAACCTTGTCATAGGGATTGTCAAGTTTCCTGCATCCATCAATGACCGATTGATTGTTAAAGCCTTGAATCACCCTGCGTATCACAAAGGTATCACAAACCAGGACGGGCTTGTCTGTCAGTTTTTTACAACGATAAATCCCGGTAAGCGCCCAGATCAGGAATTCGCCTTTGTCGTTTCTGCTGATGTTACGAATCACCATGGGGGCCTCAACAATTGATTTGGGTCCCTGGGTATGGACTTTGCCCATGTTATACCTATAAACCCTGTTTAAGCTGTCTAAGGTTAATATATCTCCCTTGTAATTGTGAAAGAAATACAGTGTCTTTTCGCTGTCTTCAAAAGAATTTCTGAAAAGGCTATTTCCATTTAATGAATCCAGGATGGGAGAATTCGATTCATTAAAGATTTTGTTCTGAAAAAAATAATTGAATTTTCCATTTAAATTAAAGAACCAGATTTTCCCCCTGGAATCTTCCATAATACGGACAATCTCATTGCTGCTTAGTCCGTCTTTCTTTTGAAAACATGTATATTGTGTACCATCATAGCGAACCACTCCGGCATCTGTGGCAAACCAGATAAAATTACGGCTGTCCTGTATTACATGATAAACAGAATTGCTGGGCAAGCCATCAAAAGTAGTGTAATGTTGTATGTATGGATTCTGGGCCTTTGTGCTAAGGCTTGCACACAGGAATAAAATGAGCCATAGAATCCAGTGCTTCTTCAAATTACATCATCGTTTTGGTATAATTCGCAATCGCCTCACGGAATTCAATGATTTTTCGCCTCGAAATGGTAAGCCTTGTCCCATCAGACAATTCAGCAAAAGCGCCCTGATAATGAGAAAAAGCCTGTACATATTCCATGTTGATAATGGTAGATTTGTGTATCCTGAAAAACTTATGACTCTCCAGCATTTTTTCAAAATCGCCCAGCAAACGTGTAGCCACAATTTTTCCGAAACCCGACAAATGAAGGACTGTATAATTACCATCTGCCTGTAAGTACATTAAATCAGAAACATTGATAATTTTAAAACCATAGAGATCGGAAATCGTGATTTTGAAAATCTCTTTCCCATCTGAATTCATCTGTTCACTAAGATTGTCCATGGATTCCCGGTAGACGGTATTCATCTCCGGCTTCTCGAACCTCAGATTAAAATATTGAATCGATTTCTCTACTGCCTCACGCAGTTCTGCCGGGTTTACCGGTTTTAAGAGATAATCAATGGCATTGGCTTTCAGGGCCCGCAATGCATATTCCTGATAAGCTGTCGTAAAAATAATACAGTAATCTTCCTTGTTAATTGTTTGCAGAAAAGCAAACCCATCTTCTTTGGGCATGGCAATGTCCAAAAAGATAAAATCTATTTCTTCTTTGAACAGCAATTCCCTTCCTTCTTCTGCGGAAGATGCCTGGCCCACCAACTCTATTTCAGGGCAATATTGCCTGATCAGAAGACCCAATGCTTCACGCACATTCTTCTCATCATCAATGATTATTGCCCGGTATTGGTTCATGTAACAAATATACCAATTATACGCAAGCTGATAATATTTGAAAAAAGAAATGTACAAACCTGCCACCATGCTATCCAGGGATACACATGACAAAAGCGGTCATATTGCCGCATGCGTATAGGTTGCCAGAAAAAGACAAGGGGTGCCTGGTCATTATTTTTAACCAAACACCCCCTGCCAACGAAATCAAATTTATCGTTTTATAACCTTAAAAATAGCTTGTTGGCCGCGCTCATTGCGAACCTTTACATAATACATGCCTGCCTGACCTTCAATGTTCATGTTGATGGTGTGTTCGTGGCTCACTGTTTTTGTGGCAACTACCTGCCCTGTCATATTGGATATTTCTACCAGGATGTTTTGATAATCACCTTGCAATTGAATGGTGAGTTCACCCCTGGTCGGATTAGGATTGACAGTAATGCTGGAATTGCCGAAAACAACCACATCAACACCCATGGGTGCAAAAGCATAACAGGCAGTATCCGCACAGCCAATTGGATTTTTAACAATGATACAATGGTTTCCAGCCTGTGTGGGCACATAGAACTGGTTGGTAGCACCGGCGATGAGATTGCCCGGACCCGGATTGCCTAGATACCATTGATAAAGATACCCGGCAGGTGTTGCCAGCAGGGTATTCCCTGATTGTGTGATAACAGCTTGTGGGTAAGCATCCACAAGGATCAGGCCGGTACAGGTATTGCAACACTGCTCAGCATTGATCGTCAGCACAATCGAATAAGCACCCGGGTTTGGATAGGTCACAGAATGCGGTCCCGGCCCCGTTGCAGTAGCTGGTATTCCGCCAGGGAACAGCCAGGAATAGGTAGCACCAGGAACAAGAGGACCTGTGTACTGGAATACGGCAGTGCTGCCTGCACAGATTTCTGTCGGGCCACTCCAGTCACAATTCGACGAAGGTGGCGGACAATCCGGCAAATGCAGGCAAATCGTGGTGTCCGCACAATAAACAACGGCATTTCCTACCAGGAAGGTCAGGCATAATACTGAATCCGTGGCGGAGGTATAAGTGCCCGTAATTGTCGTAATACCACCTGTCATGATGTACGGATTGTTCAGTGTGATGGGTCCGTTGTTTAATGGCAAAATGTTCATGATGCCACATCCGCTGATTTTTAGTTTGAAGTGGTATTCCTTCAGGCCTTCCGGGGTATATACACACCACAAGGAATCACTGATGAGACCAAAATAACAACAGTTGGTATCAGGGATTTCATAGTGGATGCAGGCTGTATCCATGCAATGGTTGGCATTGCTGACGACAACACAGTAGTTCCCGGCTGTCAGCGGCGTATAGAACTGATTAATGGCACCCGGAATCAGGTTACCCGGTGATGGTGGCGCAGTATACCACTGGTAATTCATGCCAGCGGGATTGGCCAGCAGCATATTCCCGGAAACAGTGATAGAAGCCACTGGCAAAGGCACCACCAGGATAGAATCAATGCAGGTGGTCGAGCCCTGGGCGTTGGTGATGGTCAGCTGCACAGCATAGGTGCCGGGATTGGCATAGGTCACAGCATGTGGTCCCATCCCAAAGGCAAAGGCAGGGCTGCCTCCGGGGAAGGTCCAGGCGTAGGTAGTGCCCGGCATGTAAACAAAGTAATTGAATACTGCTGTTTGTCCCTGGCAAATCACATGCGGATATTCCCATGAACATGGCAATGTTGGCGGCGGACAATCCGGCAGATGGAAACAAATCGTCGTATCTGTACAATACGCTACATCATTGTTTACAACAAAGGTGAGGCACAAAATGCTATCTGTAGGTGAGTTGTAAATGCCATTGATGGTGATGATGCCACCCGTCATGATATAAGGGTTGGCCAAGGCAAGCGGACCCACATTGGGCGTAACGATGTTCAGGACACCACAGCCCTCGATCTTCAGCTTGAAATGATATTCTTTGATGCCTTCCGGAGAAGTCTCACACCAGATTGAATCACCCAGGAATTTGAAATAACAGCAGTTCGTATCCGGAATCTCGAAATCGATGCAGGCAGTATCCTTACAATGGTTAGCATTGGTCACGACAACACAATAGGTGTCTGAGATCACCGGCAGGAAGAACTGGTTGGTAGCTCCTGCAATTAAATTCGCCATGGTGGGTGGAGAGAAATACCACTGGTAACTCATACTGCCCGGCAAAGCAATGAGGGTATTGCCCGACACAGTAATCGAAGCAACAGGCCTTGGTACGACAACAATAGAATCAACGCAATCTGTACTGCCCTGGGCATTGGTAATGATCAGCTGAACTGGGAAAGTTCCTGGCGTAGGATAATGTATCGTATGTGGCCCCATGCCGAAGGCTGAGGCAGGCACTCCACCGGGGAAATTCCAGGTATATGTTGTTCCGGGCATGTAGATAAAGTACTGGAATACAGCACTATCCCCCTGGCAAATCACCCTCGTAAACTCCCACTTACAAGGTGCTACAGGTGGCGGACAATCCGGCAAGACGAAGCAGATGGTCGTGTCAGCACAGTACACAACGCCATTCCCTACCGTGAATACAAGGCATAAAATGCTGTCGGTATTGGAGGTGTAAGTGCCTGTAATTGTCGTTATTCCTCCTGTCAGGAGATAAGGATTGTTCAGCGTAATAGGCCCGTTGTTGATGGGTGAAATCGTCAGTTTTCCACATCCCTTAACATCGAATTTGAACTTATACTCCTTAATGCCTTCTGGATTGGTAACGCACCAGATGGAGTCGCTGACGATGTTAAAGGAGCAGCAGGCAGTATCCGTGTGGCAATCCGGCAAGGTGATGCAAAGGCTGTCGGAAGTGCAACAAAGGATTTCGTATCCTGTTGAATCATAGGCTGATACATGCGTTCTGAAACAGATGGTGCTTCCGGGCAATCCATTGAAAATGGTAGCCGTGAGTTGTGTTGAAGTATCTCCGGGTAAAATCGGTTGTAGAACCAGTGTTGGCGCATAAGCCAGATACAGAGCCGGTGGCAATACCTGTAAGTTCACTTCTGTCAGCATGACCGGCGAAAGGTTGATTACATGGTATTTCAGGGTATAATGCCCGGTTTCTTTATCGCAATAGATGGTGTCAATAATGAAATCGGCGCATAAACTGTCATTGCAGGCATACAAGCTCAGGTTGAGGTTCCCGGTTGTGTCTGAGCATCCAAAAGCATTGGTGATGGCCAGTGAATATACTCCGCTCAGGCTGGCCAGGTAGTTCTGACTATTGCCATTGATCGCGATGGGAATTCCGTTCATATACCACTGGTAAGCAGTTCCGCCTGCAGGACCCTGGATGAGATAGGGCGCACAGGTGTCAAAACAACCTTCATAGAAGGAGCAAACTTCGGGCAGCGGATTTACGGTGACACAGCTTACGGCTTGTGCTGTGCATCCATTGGTATCTGTCACGATGACGGTATAACAGCCGGACTTAATCACGCCGATGGTATCATTGATTTCACCGGTATTCCATTTAAAAGTGATTGACAAATCAGGATGTGTGGCGACCAGGGTGATGGTATCTCCTTTACACACAGTAACAGGGCCCAAAGCTGTAATTGTTGGCGCGACAGGGGGCGCATAAACAGTAAGATAGTAAATCAGGGTGGTATCACTACAGCCTGTTGAAGTATCGGTGATGGCCACCTGGTATGAATAGGTCCCTGGAAGCACCGGGAAGGTCGAAACAGAGGCTGTCTGTTGTCCATTCACACCAGGATCTGTACTGATCCAGTTATACAGCCATTTGGGGTTGTACTGCACATTCAGGAAGGCATATTCACCCTGGCAAAGCTTCGGTTTGCTGGCGGTAATGACGGCCTGGGGTTTCTGAAGTACGATGATTTTGATGTGGGTGGAATACACGCATCCATTGGTATCCGTGATGTTGACTGTGTAAATCCCGGTCTGTGTGACCACGATGGAGTCATTGGTGGAGCCGTTGTTCCAGGAATGGGTACATCCTGTACATCCGGGTGCCACCAGCAGAACAGAAGTGCCGGCACACACAATGGTGTCAGGGGAGGCTGTGATGTTGCCCGAGGCAATGGGTGCGTTAATGGTAATGCCTTGACTCACTGTGTCATAACAACCATATTTGTCATGAACGATGAGGGTAACAGGATAAGTTCCACCCGACATATAGGTCTGGGAAGGGTTCTGATTCAGCGAGGTACCGCCATTGCCGAAAGTCCAGTTCCAGTAATTGACATTGGTGAATGACAAATCATTAAAAATAACGGAAGAATTCACACAGGCATTGTTGCTGAAACTAAAGGCAGCTGTGGGTTGCGGCCTGACAAAGACGGTATCTGTATGTGAAGTGACACAGCTGCCGTTGGAAATTGTGAGGGAGACAAGGTAAGTCCCGGGCAATGCATAGGTATGGCAAGGGCTTGGACTACTTGAGAAGGTGGCATCACCGAAATTCCATAACCAGGAGGTAATCGAATTCCCGGCGGTATAAACGCTTTTGTCGACAAAACACACGGGCTTTCCAAAACAATCCGGTTTGATGTCGAACTTCGATACCAGGGGTATTTCAATCAGGGCTGTATCAGCAAGTAAACAGGAATCTCCGCCGTTCATATCGGGGACATGCGCCCAGAGGGTAACCAGATAGAAGCCGGCATTCAGATAGGTATGGGTGGGGCTTGCCTGGTTGGATGTGGTAAAATCACCAAAATCCCAAAAAAACGAAGCTGCATTTACGGAGGTATTGGCAAAGACCTTGGGGTTGCAGGAAGAATGTGTAAAGCTCACACTGCCACCGGGCTGACAACCCGGTCCGCCACTGTTACAGCTATCCTCAGAAACACTCAGCGGGTTGGAGACGGCAAAACATCCGTTGGCATCTGTCACGGTTACGTTGAAGGTCCCCGGTGAACTAATTGGATTACACTGTGTTACAGGCCCGTTTGACCATGCATAAGTATAGCCCGGATTGCCCAGTGCACAAAGGTTTACAACATAGGCCGAGCCGATGCAATACACCAGTGGTCCTTGTGCTGTAATGCTGGCCAGGGGATTCCCGACATAATGCACATTGACCTGGGATATGGCGTCGCAGCCGCCTCCGGTCACTGTCACCTGGTATAAACCCTCGAGGGTGATAACAGGCACTGCCAGTGTGGAACTGAAGCCCCCCGGCCCGCTCCAGATGTAGGCAGAGAAAACGCCGCCGGTGACGGCAAGGCTGGCTGTCCCGCCCTGGCATAAGGTGCCATTCTGGATGGCGACAGGCACAGGGATTGGGTTTAAGGCAATATGGAATGTGTCTGTAGCAGGAATACCACAAGCGGTCACTGTTAGGGTCAGGACGACCGTCTGAGGCGCATTGTTGCCCCATTCTATCTGGATGGCATTGGTGTTTTGCCCGCTGGTGATGGAACCTGCATTGGCGGGGTTAAGACTCCAGTCAAAGGATGAGCCTGCCGGCAAAACAACGGCAGTGGAATAGGAAGTGTTGAGGTTGGCACAGGCGGCATGGCTACCATTGATAACAGGGACAGGCACTGTCACCAGGACGTTGACATTGTATGTCGCCGTGTCTGATGGGCAAAAGGGTGAGGCAGTCATGGTGTTGATGGCCTGCACAAGGAAAGGCCCGCTATTGCCCCAGGTCACGGTAATGCAATTCCCTGTGCCGGAGGTAGGCGTTCCTCCTGTGATGATCCATGAGATATTCCCACTGGCCGTAGCACAATACTGTGAAGTGCCCCCTGCGCAAACAACGGAATCCCCGCTGATTACAGGTGCTGCAGGCGAAGGTAATACCCTGACCACAAAAGAAGCTGAGTCATTACAAACCTGGTTGGGGTTTTGCGGCACTGCCGTGATGACGAAGGTGCCGGTAAGGCCCATCCAGTTTACATTGACATTGGGTGCCGGGCTTGGCGACAGGACAGGACCTGCCGGAGAGACACTCCAGTTGCAATTGGTACCGGGAAAGGCTGAGAAAAAGGCATTGCTGGCAGAACAGACTTCACTTAAGCCAAACACCGCCAGTTTGGGCCGGAAGCGGATGATCTTCGTGGCGCTGCCGCCACAATTCAGGAAGGCATCGAAATAGGTCACTGTTAAAGTATCGTTACAGGGATATCCAAAGGAAGGATAGCAGATCTCGACCTGACCGCAGCAGGAGGAATCGCTGATGCTGCCGCAGCTGCCGCTGTTCAGGGTCCAGGTGTAGGTAGCTCCGCTGAATTTCGGGATGGAATAGGTGACACAATCCCCCGGGCAGACTTTCGCAGGTCCGGCAATGACAGCCACTGCAGGGAGGATGGGGATTTGTACCCAGGTGGTGTCGCTGCATACAGAGCCACAGCCCCCGACAACCAGGCCGAGTGTTCCCATTTGTCCGGCACCCCAGGCCACGACGACAGTTTGCAGGTTGGAAGGGCCGATGATGGCGCCGCCCAGCACGATCCAAGTGTAGGTGCAGCCACTCACTGAAGTAGCATAAGTGGCAGTATCATAGGCACATAAAGTCGAGGGACAGCTGATGTCTGGTCCGGGAAGAGAATCCACTGTGATGACGCTTTGCACTGTATCTGTACAATGACATTGGTTCATGGCAATGAGGGTGATGGTATAGGTTCCGGCTACTGTGTAGGGGTGGACAGGATTCGTGGCGGTGGAGTATCCCCCATCACCAAAATACCACTGATATGTCAGCTGAACACCGGTAGAAAGGTTGTTAAAATTCACAGGAGAATTACGGCAAACGCTGAGTTGATGCTGGAAAGCAGCAATAGGCAGATCGACTTTCTCGACACAGATTTTTGTGGAATCCATGCATCCCCAGAGGTTGGTTTCATAGACCGTGAGGAAGCCATAGGCCGTGGTATCCCATTGTACGGTCGGGCTGTTGGTGGTGGCTCCGCTCAGGACCAAACCACCGGAAGCTACCCATTGGTAAGTGCTCCCTGCATTGAGGTTCGTGGCATAAACAATGATGGCATTTTTACACACTTTTTCGCAATTCCCTTTGTCTTCATGATCGGGATTGCCGCCGGCAGTGCCTTGTCCTCCCGAAGGACAGCCGGGATAGGGAATATGCGTGATGGCTGGGCTTGGTTTTGCATGAATGCTGACATTCACAAAATAAAAAGCCGGCGGGTTGTTCGGGAAATTGATGGCGACACTCAGGATGCCGGTGCCAGCAGCTCCCCACATCACAACTACTGAGTCTGCCAGGCTGCTGCCGTAAATCATGCCGCCTGTGGCACTCCAGCTGTAGCCTGCTCCGAAAACAGGTGTGACATAATAAGTTACTTTTTCCCCGGCACATACTGCGGTATCACCGCTGATCTGGGCCTGGCCCTGCTGAACGCAAAACAGGAAAATAAATGATAAAATTGCTGTGTAAAGTGTCTTCATATGTGTTTTGTATTAATTGTGGGCAAACAATACACAAAACCTGTGCATGCTTATTTATACCAATTCTAAACAAACACATTTTCAGACAGAAAGGACTATTGTTATTTGCTCATTAACAATAATTTAACATATTAATTTTTCACTGATACATCCCTTTTTGTGTTAATACCATAGCGATCGGGATAATACATCAGCGACACTTTTACCGGCAAAAGCCTGGAACGTCCCTCAAATCTGGGCTGTAATACGACCGTGAGCCTGTGCTCTCCTTTGGGTAAATTCCGGCAGAAAATGACGACTTTGTTGTCAAAGTACTCACGGTTCACTTCATAGGGCATCCTCCCCAGGGATTTATCAGCATAAAAACAGGATGATGGGATAGGCACTTCTATCATCACATATTCTGTATTCCTCGCGGCTTTGATCTCAACATAATAATTGACCGGCAATGATTTTTTCAGATTTCCTGTGATATTCCCGTTCTGGTCGAGCCAGGCATTGATCCTGTAAAGGCTATCCACCACCTTGGGTTTGCTTTCAATGCCATAATGCAGGATGGAGAAATAGAGGGGTGCTCCTTTTTTATCCAATGTTGAAGGCTTGTCGCTGGGTAGTTTAAGCAGGTGTGGAAATGTCTGTACAGGGTAGGGTTTGCCGTTCAGGAAAAGCTCAGGATTGATTTCTGCTTTTATTTTGTTCTGAGCCACGACATCACCCACGATGCTTTGCAGCATCAGGGCCTGTTCTATGGTGTTTCTTGCCATTTCACGGTGAGTCAGGAAATAAGCACGGGTCTTTTGCAAAATATCCTCATGCGACAGGCTGTCATTTTTCAGGATGGCATAGGCCAGGGCCGAAGTCGGGATGATGTTGGTCTTGAAATCCAGCACTTCTTCACCCCAGTACACCCCTGATTTGCTTATGGTCATCGCATTTTGCAAAGGCGCGAGTGAGAAGGAAATCCCCATGAGCTGTTTCAGTCGCATGAGGCGAAACTGGTCCTGCAGACTCAAGTTACGGCTGTCGAAATTCTCCACCTCAGCCTTATAATCCAGCTTGTTGTAAAAGCGCGATAATATCTCCAGGGCATACAGCCTGTCTGTCACCTCAAAACTGCTGAGTCTGGCCCTCAGGAACTCTGCCCCACGGATGTGTGCCCTTGTATGGAAACCGGCTTGTACCGCCATTTCCAGGGCTTCGATGATGTAATTCGTCATCCAGTGCTCGGGGCTGTCTGCGAAGTTCCACCATCCCCAGGAACCGTCTTTGTTTTGGGTCTTTTCGAGTCTTCTAATGCCCTGCCAAATCAGCTTATCTCCTGTGAATGTCCTGCCCATGGCCGGAAGCAGCGCCTTTTCCGTCAGCAGGGCCCGGAGTTTGGAGGCAGTCTGTTCGTTGCAGCCAAACTGGTAGTTTTTGAGTTTTTCGATCTGTTCGACCAACAGATCGAGCTGGTTGTTGGTAAAAGTGACAGTCGTCTTGTTCTGCCCGCTGTCCGGGGCGATCAGGAGGCTGGTGTCACGTTCGGCCAGGAAATTGCTTCCCCTGACGACTTCAGTACCATCCACATACACCGGCAAGGTCCTTTTCTCTCCGTCAGTATATTTATCCGGCGTTTCAAAGGCATAGGAAACCTGGTAATTCCCCACCTCAGGCAGGTTCAACACCAGCGAATCTGTGAGGAAGGTCTTTACTGTCCGAGCGCCTGAGGTCTTCACCACATTGTCGATGCTGAAGGCTGCAGTAAGCGCCAGGGCTTTGTCGGTGTAGTTATATACTTTCCCAAGAATCTTGAGGGAATCATGTGCCACATAGAATTTCGGCATGGCAAGGGTGGCATTCAGGGGTTTGTAGGCCTTGATTTCTGACAAACCCAGTCCGGTTCTTTTGTGATAATCCACCGCAGGGACCATGGTTTTCCACAGGGTTTGATTGTCGGGGAAAACGACAGTAAAATGGGCTTCTCCTTTTTTGTCTGTAAAAATATTGGGGATGAAGTAGGCATAATCCCTGAAGTTCATTCGGATGCGGCTGGCATTGGGATCACCTTTGATTTTGTCGAGAAACTCGCTGAATTTGTTGCCTTTCGGCGCCCCATCTGCCAGGGCTGTTTCTGCATCAGCAGCACTGCCAATGCCTGCAGTCAGCTTACCCAGCTTCTGCATGCTACGGGAAAAAGAAATGCCGGGCATGGAAGACACGACAATACTTTCCAAAGAAACCGCGGAAATATGATCCACCGAAGCAGCCCCGCTACTGGTGTAACTATTGGAGCTGTAATTCACATATTTTTCTGATATCTCAGTCGGTGCCATTAACCAGCCATAGGCCTGGCCTGCAGCATTGGGCAGGCGGAGCTGCAATTCGGTGTTTTTCCCTGTGGCCAGAAAGACCTGGTTCAGGGTATAGTACTTGCCATTGACAAAGATCTTGAGTTGTCCGGCGACATTCAGCCCGGCATCCATTTCAAAATACCCGAGTTGGTTGGTGATGGCGCCCGCCACGAAGACACCTGCATTTTCCAGGAAGACAGTCACCATGTCGATGGGATTGCCATTCTGATCCAACACATACCCACTCAGCCGGGTCACCTTCGTTTCTTCTTTGAGCTGGCGTTTCACGTCCTTGATGGCTGTCGGCGGATTGTCGAATACCCTGGGAACCGGCCTGTTCAGCTTTACGATCCTTTCCTCAGCCCCGGCGATCAGGATGCTGTCGTAAGGGAAAAAGTCCGCCCGGCTGATGAACTTATAATTGCTGCCATCGCCCTGGAGGAGATAGTCCTTAAAGCGGCAGATGGAATCCCCTTCTGTCAGGATCAGGATGTCGTATTTGCCGGGCTTCAGGCGTGAGATCTGCAAAGTAGGGCTGAAGAATATCCTGGAATGGACCTCATCCTCCTGGTTAAAAAGCCATACTTTACGGATGTTTATGGTGCTGAGGTTTTTCAGGTAGAAATCTGCGTAGGGCATATTGGGCCAGTTGTCGTAATTATCGTGCAAGGCAGGATGCACCCATTTCATTTTAACTTCAGCCAGCGGAGGCGGCACCAGCTCATGTTTTCCGAAAATATAGGGCCAGGGATAAGCCCGCTCATTCAGGATCATGGGCGAAAGGCTGTTGACATTACTCAAAACGTAAGGGGTTTTGTCTTGCAGCGCAGGGAGTTCACGGAAAGTCACGGAATCATCCCAGAAAATACAAGCCGTACCCGGCACAAAATAAAACTCAAGACTGTCCTTGCCCGGGAATACCAATTGTATGGGACCCTTCTCAAAAGGTCCTGCAACAAAATACATCCCTGCTTCATTCACGTAGTTAGTCTGGTTAAAGGAAGCGCCGCAATACACCCTATCCCCCTGCACCAGGTAATATTTCCCGGCATTCTTCACAAAAGCCGGGTTGAAATACAAAAGATGTTTTGCGATACTCGCTTGTTCCTCCTTCAGAAATGGCGGCTGCATCGTTACATAGGTAAGGCCCGGGATGGTCGTAAGGCTGTCATCACGCAAGCATAAAAAGAGCTTTTTCCCCTTACGGAATTCTACATCACGGAGGGTGATCATCCGCTTGTGCGTCCTGAGCTGCACCTCATAAACACCGGGATCTACGCGGAAAGAATAGGGATTGCGCACATTGGTATTCGAGACATACACCAGCTTCTTGTTGACATACACCGCATAAATGCTCTGGTTTTCTCTTTCTTTGAAAACATAGGGACTGAATTCGGCTTTGTCGGTGTCGATGGTTTCATACACCTTCCCCAATCCGGAAGCATTGTAAACCAGCGTATAATAAGGGCTCCCGGCCAGGAAGGGCATGGCCGTATAAAAGCCTGTCACGGGTTTGTAATTGTTGATCACAGCCCTGGCATTGAAGGTATAAAACGACTTGAGCAAACTGCTGCTGCCGATTCCAAAATAGGGCATGGCCGGCTCACTGATGCCCTGCATCTGCGCATTGATGGCATAAGCCGCCAGGTTTACCTTACGTACGTTTTTGTTTTTGTAATCAGTAACATGCACTGTCACCGCCACGCTTTGCCCCGGATAGATGACCTCCGGCTGTATAATTTCGACATTCAGGCCTTTTTCTTCTGCCTGGAAACTCGCTTCCCTGACATATTCTATGCCCCGCCAGCGGAAGGAATAAATCACATGAAAGGCCAGATCTGAAGGCTGAAACCTGCGGTAATCCAGGCTTGTGGCACTGCCTCCATCAATCAGCTCATGGCCATGAAATACCTTGTAATTTACTTTAATACCCAGGGGGTTGATCAGCTGAAAGCGCACAGAGTCATAGGAGCGTGAACCTTCAAAACCCAGCGTATTGACATAGCCTTCCTGGAGATCCAGGGCAGCCTGGTATTTCCCTTCCGACCAGAGCTGGTAGGAGGTCGGGAACTCTTCCACTTTAAAACTATAGGGCAAGTTCACTTCTTTCTCCCACAATAGGCCGTTGTTAAGGGCTTTGACGACCGCCGTTTTCTTCACTGCCTCAGAATTCTGAAGGAAGACCGCATGGATAGAGTCATTGTCCTGGCTGATGAGGTAACGCTCTGTCGTAGGGTCATAGGTGAAACTCAGGTAGAGAATCCTGCTTTCGCCTTCCGGCAGGCTGATGGTGACCGGCACGTTAAACTGCATCCTTGCTTTGGGTAGCAGGCTGACGGGAAAAACGATCTCGGTGACACCGCTGGGATCGGCCAGGGTGTTGTGTTCCCAGAACTTCTGCGACCAGGCAAAAGGCACAAACAAGCTGTCTTCAAAGAAATCCTGCAGCTGCGACATGTTCACCAGCACATTGATTTTGGCATCCAGCAAGGGCAACTTATTGGCATCGAAAGTTGAGACCCTGAAACGGATCTCCTCGCCGGCATAGAAGTAGTTCTTGTTGAGCGTGGCATCGAAGAAGGCTTTCTTCAGGTCATAGTTTTCGATCTGGAAATACGTCGATTTCAGCAAGCCACCCCGTTTGCGGAATAGCTGCAGCGAATATTGATTGTCGAGGCTTAATGTGTCGGCCAGGAAGAGCTCCCCGCAATAGGCTCCCCGTGACACCGGCTTCAGCAGCTGTTGTTTCAGCAAGACATTCTGCGAATTGTTATAGACCAGCACCCTGACCTTTTTCCGATAGGGTTTCCCATTGGGTTTCAGGAGGAAGGCCTTCCATTTCAGGGTGTCGTTGAGTTTAAAGCGGGGCTGGTTTAACACCAGGTAACCCGGCAGAATGCCAGGCCCGGAATAGCGCCTGTCAGCATGGCGGTTGCGCTGTTTTTTGACTTTCGGGGGATAGAGTTCATTGTTGTTATAACTGATTGATCCATAGGTGAAATCACTCCCTTTCAGCAGCAGGAAGTCGATGGGCGGATTCAGTTTTTTTCTGCCTGCCAGGGGGATGGGGTAGCATCCGCAATCCTCCTGGAAAGTGATGACCTTGCCACTACCGATCATCTTCAGCCGGGCATCAGCGATGACATTCCCTTTCAGGTCATAGGCAAAGACACGCAACTCCATATTGGCCCCCACCGAGCGCAGCAAAAACAACGGAGTTTCATAAAGCCAATACCGCACATTGTTTTCCTCCCCATTGATAAACAGATAATGACCGGATTTCAAAGCCGCCTGATCATAGGCTGTGTTGTAGGGAAAACTGTCGACCAGGTTTGTGAAATACTTCAGCGAATCCCGCAACTCCCGCCTCGAATAGATCTCGGCAGCAGCTGTCGAATCCAGTTTGTAGACATAAGTGAAGAGGCTATGCCGCACATTGTCCTGCAGACCCTGAGCGAATATGGCCGAAAACGAAAACGAAAAAACAAGGCTTAAAAGGAGAAGAAACTGCTTCATTTCAGGATAGACTTAGTTAATACAAGGAGGTGGCGTTTGAAGACAGTAAATGTAACGCTTTCGGAGGATTCTTAGTACTTCGATATCCCTGAAAGCATAGGGTGGTAGAAGCCCAGTCCTGAAATAGATCTACCAAAAAATTAACCAAAACAGAGGATTATAAAAAAAGGAGTAATTTCTACCCTAATCCGTGTAAATCTCTTTAATCCGTGGTCAAAAATTTATTTCCGTGGTTCAGCACAACGCCCTTTGTCATATGATTTGTCCATTCAACCATACAGTCAGCTCCCGGAATTCACTCCATATCCTATCTCTTAAACAATGAAACTTATAAAACCAAATCCCATCAAAGCCCCAACAATCCCCACAAACTGAATATACTTCGCATTTACAGAAAGATTCAGTATAATTGCAACATAATTTGCTGTTCATAAACCGGTATTCCTATGGATTTAACGATACACCTGAGTTGGATCGACTACGCGATCATGCTGATATACTTTGCTTTTGTGCTGGGAATCGGCGTCGTACTGAAACGTTTCATGAAATCCAGTTCCGATTTCCTCATGGGTGGGAAGTCAATCCCGGCCTGGATCACAGGACTGGCCTTTATCTCCACCAACCTGGGTGCCCTGGAAGTCATCGGCATGGGCGCTTCAGGTGCGAAATATGGGATGCTGACAGCACATTTTTACTGGATAGGCGCGATCCCTGCCATGATCTTCCTGGCTCTGTTCATGATGCCCTTTTATTACGGCTCCAGAGCACGATCGGTACCGGAATACCTGCAGCTCCGCTTCGACGAGAAAACCCGGACTTTCAACGCCATTTCTTTTGCCATCATGACGATTTTTGCTTCCGGCATCTCCATGTATGCCCTGGCTTTGCTGATGGAGACGCTGATCGGCTGGGATTTCAACATGAGCATCATGATCTCAGCCCTCATCGTCCTGGTATATACCTACCTGGGCGGATTAAAGTCGGCCATCTACAATGAAGTCCTGCAGTTTTTCCTGATCGTCATCGGCTTTCTCCCGCTGGTCTACCTGGGTCTTCACCAGGTTGGAGGCTGGGATGGCATGGTGGCCCGCCTCGACCATGTTGCCACAGCCAATGGCTATGCCCAGGGAGCCTGGACCTCGACCTGGCAATACAGTGGCTCGGCCTCGGCTAACCCCATGGGTGTCGAGTGGTTCGGCATCGCCATGGGACTGGGTTTTGTTTTGTCATTTGGCTATTGGTGTACCAATTTCCTCGTAGTACAACGTGCCATGGCCGCAGATTCCATGACCGCTGCCCGGAAAACCCCCCTGATCGGCGCCTTGCCCAAGATGTTTATCCCTTTCCTGGTTATCGTCCCGGGCATGATTGCCATGGCTTTGCTCAGCGATCCGGCCAGCGGCTTCCAGTTGCCGGCAAAAAATGGCGCTTACGACTATGACAAAGTCATCCCTTTGATGCTGGGGCATTATCTGCCCAGCGGGGTGCTCGGACTCGGGATTACCGCCCTGGTGGCCTCTTTCATGTCGGGTATGGCAGGCAATGTCACTGCCTTCAATGCGGTATGGACCTATGACATTTACCAGAGTCACATCCGCCCCAACCAGAGCGACCAGCACTACCTCAACGTAGGGAAAGTCGCCACCGTGGCCGGCATCCTGGTGAGCATCGGCGCTGCTTATGTGGCCGCTATGTTCAACAATGTGATGGACCTGCTGCAGTTGATTTTTGCATTTATCAACGCGCCCCTGTTCGCGACCTTCCTGCTGGGCATGTTCTGGAAGCGCACCACCGGGCATGGCGCCTTTTATGGCCTGATGTCGGGCACCTTTGCTGCTATGCTGCACCACGGACTGACAGTGCCTGCCGGCGCCACATCCCTCATCAAAGGTGGCTGGCTGGGCAGCGTTTTGCATGTCTATCCCAGTGAGATGGCACAGAACTTCTGGACAGCCATCTTTGCCTGGACGACAGCCTTTGCGATGAGCATCATCATTTCACTGTTAACGAAATCCCTGCGGTCTGATGAAGAACTGAAAGGATTGGTATATTCACTCACACCAAGAATCACAGAAGAAGGCGTGAAATGGTATGCCAAACCTGTGAGTCTTGCCGTGCTGATTGGCCTGATAACCCTGGTTCTGAGTATTATTTTCTGGTAAAAAACATAGTCATGATAGATATACGCTTCCCCATTGGCCTGATGTTCAGCCTGCTTGGCCTGTTGTTGTTGGTTTACGGACTGACGACACAAGCAGACCTTCTCATGTACCAGAAATCTTTTGGCAACAACATCAACTTATATTCCGGTGCGCTGATGCTGGTCTTCGGGCTGTTGATGCTGATTCCGGCGCTGCTCAAGCGGAGAAAGAAATAGATTTTTGTACTTGGATTTTTGGGGATTTTCTGGGGAAGGGATTTGCTTCGATTGAGCTTCGGGGGGATCTTGAGGGTCTTTTGGTGTGAGAGGTTTTTTTTTTAACCACGGATTACGCGGATTACACGGATTGGGCGGATTACACGGAGAAATCTGCCAAAGTAATTATCTCTATATGTTCAAATAGTTTCTGTAAGCTTTTGCACAATGCGGAAGCGCTGCAGGAATTGGCGGGCAATGACTCTAAGCACGGTATAAACGGGGATTGCCAATAACATGCCCAGGATTCCGGCCAGACTCCCTCCCATGATGATCACAAAAAAGATCTCCAGCGGATGGGCTTTGACACTGTTCGAATAAATCAAGGGAACGAGGATGTTATTGTCGATGAAATTGGCCACAAAAAATACGCCTGTGAGTTTCAGCAAAACCGGGAGCAGCAAATCATAGGTGCCGGAAGCCAAAGTTGCTGTAACGCCAAGGGTAATGCCGATAACGGAACCAATCATGGGGCCAAGGTATGGGATGATGTTCATGATCCCCCCGAAAAAACCGATGAGCAGCGCATTCTCCACCCCGAGAATCCAGAGTGAGATGGAAATGATCGACATCACACCCAGCAATTCCACGATAAGTCCTACGAAATAACGCATCAGCAGGTAGCGTGAAGTGGCCATGACTTCACGTGTGTCAGCATGATACCTGACCGGGATGATCAGCAGCAGGCTTTCTTCAAACAAATGTTCGTCCTTCAGAAAAAAGAAGGCAATGAAGAGGATGGAGAACAAGCCGAGGAAAAAATTCCCTGCAACATTGAAGAAGCTGTTGATGACAAGTCCGACACTGCCAAGATTGACAACAGTTTTTGCTTTGATAATGATAAAATCCTGCAAGGATTGCTGATAAGGCATTACACCAAGGTAATGCATTTCATTTTCAAGCCATTGCAGCGGACCCTGAAGGTTTTGTGCCAGGCGGTTGACATCAATCCTGGCAATGGTCTCAGCCTGGTTTACGATCATTGGAACAAATACCGCCAGCAATCCGAAAAACATGGCGACAATCAGAAAAAGAGAGAGACCTGTACTTAAGGCATGGGGCAGATGCCAGCGCAAAATGCGGATTCTATCAAAAAACCTGACCATGGGATGACCAACAGCCGAGATGACAGCAGCAATGACCACCCATACAATCATAAAGGAAAATCGCCATACCAGGAATCCTGCCAGAAAAATCAGAAAGAGATACCAGACGTATTTCAGAACTTGTTTCATGCTACGGAGATTTGGTGGCTAAAAATAGTAACAATTCCTTTCTCTATTCCGAAGATGAACAGCTTTGTGAAAATCATAACAGGATTCATCTTAAGTATCAGTTGGTTAATGGATTGGATTATGTTAACTATTAATTAACACATACCATCAAAGTATGCAGGATAAGTAAGCTGTTTAATCCGTTTATTTGCATTTATTTAGACTAAATAAGCCTTAAATATTCAATACAATAACAAAAGCCCATATTATTCAGCATATTTACAACCTGATCGCATGTATAGACTTCGTATTGCCACTATTGCCCTGATCATACTGGTCAGTACAAGCACTTATGGACAATTTGCCGGCAGTGGCCTGCCTCAGGCAGTTGTTAGTCCGGACACCCTCAAGGCCACCCTTAGCCAATGTAATGACAGTGTGGTTGTCCCGATCAGCATCACCAATACAGGAACAGGAGCGCTGCTCTACAACCTGGCTTTCGGGGAAGGGCTTACAGATAACTTTGAGCATGGTCCGGGCCAATGGACCTTGGAAGGGGACTGGGGTTTCAGCACGAATTCCTATTCCGGGAATTACAGCCTGGCGACCAATCCCAATGGCCCTTACGGCGATGATTTGTTTAATGCAGCCTACCTGAGCAATCCGATAAAGGTTATCGACGCCTCTGTGGCCGAGATTTCATTCAGAATTTTTTCAGACCTCTATTGCTGTGATGGTATTATTGCCAGCAGTTCCTACTGCGACTATATGTATGCCCAGATCAGTGTGAATGGGGGCGAATTCCAGGAAATATACTCAGCCTATTGCCAAACTAATGAATGGGATAAGGAGATTTTGGATCTGTCAGGCTATGTCAGCAATGGGGATCTCTTTGTTTTTCGTTTTTTGTTTAGTACGGATAATTATGGTCAGGCAGACGGAATTTTCATTGATGAATTTGAAATCACGGGAGCCAGTCCGATATCCACCGGGATAAAAGTCAGCAATACGAATGGCATGCTTGCAGCAGGAGCAAGCACTACCATTCCAGTTACCTTTTTGAGTGAAGGACTAATTACCGGAACCTACTCAGGAATCCTTCCCATTCAGACCAGTGATACCGCCCTGCCTTTTTTCAATGTGTTTTATGAATTTACACTGAATGGATATCCAGTCATTGCCTCTTCTGTCAGCAGTTTAGATTTTGGCATATTGATGAAAAACGCTTCCCGGACAGATACGCTGTATATCGAGAATATTGGTTGTGACACGCTGCGGCTGACAGATCTGAATGTTTCGGATGCTCGCTTTACCGCTGTTTTTGCAGCTACTTTCGTAATGCCCGGAACAGCGTATGCCTTGCCAGTCCGTTTTCAGCCGGACAATATCGGGCTTTTTTCAGCCATTCTTTCGGTAGAAAGCAATGCCGGAGCTTTGAGTTTCAGTTTAAGCGGGGAAGGAAGTGCAGCCCCCCATCTGGAGTTCCAGCCTCCTGCCTTTTATGGCATTGCCACAACTTGCGGTGATTCGCTTGAAGTCTCGCTAAGCCTTTATAATACCGGAGATACCGACCTCAGCCTCCACCTCGAGCCAGAGGTTCTCCCAATGAACCCATCATACTGTATTCCCGAGAACTACAACTATAACTGTTGCAACATGGGGATACACAGCTTTACCCTGGGCGATATCAACAACAGTTCCGGGAATGCCGCACTTGAACTGAACAAGGACTTTACGAACGACTTTTCTACAATTCTTCAGCTCGGGGGTGTTTATCCTGTCACGATTCAAACAAGTGCTGAAACCTATGAGAACGTAAGGGTGTGGATAGATTTTGACAACAGCGGGACTTTTGAATCCGGAGAAATTGTATTTCAGTCGCTTGATAATTCCATCAGTGTACATGAAGGAAATGTTAGCATTCCGCAAAATGAAGTAAAGCAGAATACCCGCCTTCGCCTGCGTGTGGTTTCGGAATACCTATACTATCCAATGCCAGGTCCCTGTGATCCTGTCTATTATGGGCAGTTTGAAGATTATACTGTCATCCTGAAAGATGCAAATAACCCTGGTATTTCAGATACCTTAGTGCCCGGAGATAGTCTTCATGTTCAATATTATATTTCTTCGGCAGGGCTCACACAAGGAATTCATCCCATTAATCTTTCAGTCATCTCAAATGACCCGCTTGCTTCCAACTACAGCTACCCTGTATCACTTGAACTTGTTGGGCAACCACAGATGCACCTCGCCCCGCTTGTGGTAAATTTTGATTCCGCTTACCAGAATGTGCCGGTAATCCGTTATATTGAGATAGGAAATACAGGATGTGCACCCCTGGTTTTTCCAAACCCCTACAGTACAAATCCGGACATCGCTATACAATTTGTCCCGCAACAGGGCGATACTGCCCGGCTTGCGCCTGGTGATACCTTAAGGATGCAACTGACGCTCAACGCATTCCAGAGCGGAAATCTGAATGCCATCATCCACCTTCCCAACAACGAAAAAGATACAAGCATCCTTGTCAGCGCTTTTATTCGACCATCAGCCCTGTTTCAAATAAATCCTCAGGTTTCTCAGGGGAATTTGAATTCATGCAATGACAGCCTTGCCTTCAGCATCAGCTTACACAACCCCGGCCTTGACAGCCTGCAATGGTATGCTGCTGAAAATATTGCAGGTACTGCCATCAATTTTGCGGGAACTGCTGATCAGACTATCCTGATGGACGAGCTTGGCCTGATGCCTGAGAAAGGCGCATTCGAATTCTGGTTTACGCAAAACTATACAGACTATTACCAGAATATAAGCATGGTCTCCATTTCCGGTTCAGACTTTAATACTGTGGCTTCAGGTTTTGATTTCAGGTATGCTTATGATTATTTCGAATTGTTTGCAGGGGATACGAATGGTTCATATGCTTCATATGTCATATCGAATTATATTGCTAAAGACAGCTGGAATCATGTGGCCATGAGCTGGGACAGGACCAAAGACAGTCTTTGGATTTATTACAACGGACAGATGGTCCAGCAGTTACACCATAGCTATTGGACGATGAAACCCGTGAAGATGCGGGTAGGAAATGGAATGAACGCTTCTAATGCTTACCGTGGGAAGCTTGATGAGATGAGGTTGTGGGAAGTCCAGCGTACTTCACAACAAATCACTGAGCTTTATCACAGCTCCGTTTCTCCTTTGACGCCCGGTTTAAGAGCTTACTGGAACCTCAATGAGGGCTCGGGAAACACAGTGTCCGACCAGAGTCCAAATGCTTACGATGGGGTGATGGCAGGAGGAAGCTGGGTAGATTCCGGGATCCCCCTGGAGAAATCTCCCTCCTTTACACCGCTTTCAGGTACAATCGCAGCCGGGGATTCGATCCAGCTGACAATAAACATTCGGGCCGGGGGGCTCAAATCAGGAAACCATTCCTTTTTTATTCCATTTCAAACTAATTCCATTGCCAATCCTTTCCTCAATTACGAGTTCAATTTAGCTCTGGATGGTTCTCCAGCGCTTGAGCTCAGCACTGACAGCGTGTTATTTGACTCTCTGATGACAGGTCTGCAGCAAACCGACACCCTGCTTGTTTACAATACTGGCTGCGACTCCTTGTTTATCAGTCATATCAGTTTCCAGGACAGCATATTCCGGTCCAATACAGACAGTCTTTCTGTCCCTCCTTTCAGTAATGCAAAGGTGATTGTGAGCTTTGCACCTCCCGCTGTGGGTTCTTTTTCCGACAGTCTATTTGTGCAAAGCAATGCCGGGAACAAAACAATCCCATTCAGGGGGACAGGGCTCGATGCGCCCAGGCTGGTCAGCGTGCCTGACACCTTGCTTTTCCAGTCATTCAGCTGCGATAGTGTCACTTCAGCTGAAATGCAGCTTGTCAACACAGGAACGGCGCCTGTCAATTACCAGGTCATGCCTTTTGATACAGTCTTTTATGATGACTTTGAAGGGAATGCAGATCGTTGGGATGCATCCTCAAGTAGTTGGTACTTAATGCCAGGTGCCGGCTATCAAGGTTCTGATGCACTTTATTTTTACAACAGCTATTCCTCAAATTACAACCACAGCATTGAACTCAAAGATGCCTTGCAGGTTACAGATTCGGCCAATTTGGTTATTACTGCCTTGATGAGATATTCCCTGGCATGCAGTTGGTATGGCTATGACAATTTCATCATTGCCATTTCAAGAAACGGTGGACCATGGGTTAATATGATTTACCAGAGTTGCAACCTATCCAATTATACGTTTAAGTCATTTCCGTTAAATGGCTATAATAATGGTGACGTGCTCAGGATCAAGCTTATTGTTACCCGTTATGGTTATTACAGTTCTCCCTATATCTATCTGGATAATTTCAAGGTAAACGGAGTTACCACAGTACCTGGCTTTTCTTCCTCTGAGCCTTCCGGAACACTGGCGGTGGGTGACAGCATTTCCTTAAACGTATTATTCAACAGTACGCACATGACCTTGGGATTGCATAAAGCTTACCTTGGAATTGAAACAAACAGCCCGCTTCAGCCCTTGATCAGGGTTCCTGTCATTGTTGATTTTCAGGGAACGCCAAAATTCGTGACCGGGACCAACAGTCTCTCCTTTGATACCACTATGGCACGAGACACCCACTCACTCCCATTGCAAATCATCAATTCGGGATGTGATACATTGCAGTTGCTTTTTGCAGCCAATACATCAATTTCATTCGCAACAGACTTTACTGCTTTAAGTATTCTTCCACAGGATACTGCAATTTTGACTGTCAGCTTTCATCCGCAAGCGGAAGGGTCATATTATGATACTTTATTACTGACCAGCAATGGCGGTACTCAATCAGTGGCACTTTACGGCCATGCAAGCCTGTCGCCATTGCTGGCATATCAACCCGATACAATTGTTGTCAATGCCAACTGCGGAGAAAGTGTAACATCAACAATTCAACTCACGAACTCCGGTGACACAACACTGGGCTTTCTTATGCTTCCCTGCCAGCATCAGGGTCTGCTGGCGTATTATCCTTTCCAGGGAGATGTGAATGATTATAGTGGCAACAACCGCCATCTTACGGATGCAGGCACGATCCCGATTCGCGGCATTGAAGAAAAGGATAGTACAGCCCGCCAATTGAATGGTTACAATACCCTGGCTTATTCCAATGAAACAGACATAGTAGACAACCTTTTCAAACCTTATGTGAGCGTATCTTTCTGGGTCAATCCCAGTGCAACTACTGCGACTGAAATAATAGATCTTTTTTACCTGAGTTACGGCCTGAAAATATCCCTGAATACCGGCAAAATCCTGGCTACAGCCCAGGCCTTAGATTACAACTATTTCGAGCTGGAGACTCCCGCCATTTATGACCAATGGTATAACGTGGCACTCACCTATGACGGGATGTTCTTCATCCTGTATGTTAATGGTGAAATTGCAGATAGTATGCAAACCCCAATCAGCCAGATACAGTATTATATCTATTACAAAAAGATGGGAATGGGGTCAGAAAACTACTATGTGAACAACAGCTTTGGGTTTGACGAATTACGCTTTTACGACCATGGACTCAGTCAGGCAGAGATCAAGGCCCTGTATGACGCTTATAGCGAGCATTACCTGATGTTGAGTGCATTGCCCAATGCCAGCACTGTAGATACCGGGAGTTCCGTAATCTCGGCTGTTACTTTCAACACAGAATATCTGAAATCCGGCACACACGAAGGCAAGGTATATGTTGCAAGCACTGATCCTGAAAAGAAGTTCTATGGAATTCCATACCGCATTCAGGTCACAGGAAGTCCAACTATCGTTCTGCCTGTGAGCTGTTTAAGCCTGGGCACTGTCTTTGTCGATGCCAGTAAAACAGATAGTCTGCTGATCAGGAACGAGGGATGTGGTGCTTTGGAAATCAGTGCGATCACCTCTGGGAATATGGCTTTCATGCCGCACAACAGTATGCTTAGCATTCCGGGATTCGACAGCAAATGGCTGGTGGTAACATTTATGCCGGGCAGCCCTGCGACATATCAGGATACCTTGACACTTGTTAGCAATGCCGGGACACATCATGTTTGCCTGGAGGGTTTCGCTCCCGGGAAACCGGAAATCCTGCTCAGCAATAACCTGATTGTCAAAATTTTGGCTTGTGTCAATGCTGATGGCGAAGGACTCCTTTTCCAAAACCAGGGAAGCATGCCTTTAGAGATTTCAGTGGTCCAGGGAGAAAATTCCCCCTGGTTGCAGCTATCCGGCAACACTTTTACGATTGCTGCAGGAAATCAGAACAATCTTGTATTGACATTCGACAGGACTGGTTTAAATAGTGGGATTTACAGCACTTCTCTGAACATCAGCACCAATGACCCCAATTATCCGGCGGTTTCAGTACTGGTACAACTCCTGGTTTCTAACACCTTTCTATTGGCGAAGCTGGGCAATGACACTGCTTTTTGTGTAAACGGATCATTTCATCTTTATCCTGGGTATTTCAGCTCATACCTATGGAATACCGGAGCCACTTCCTCCTCCATTAACGTTACACAGCCTGGCATTTACAGTGTCTCAGTCACTGACATCAGTGGTTGTTTTTCAACCGATACCATTAACCTGGTACAGTTGGATCCGCCTATTGTATTTTCTGGGAATGATACAACAGTGTGTACAGACAGACCATTTCAGTTGAATGCACAGATAATCAATGCCTTACCATTTTATGGCAAGGAAGTCATACTCGGGAATGGGAAAGACTTTACAGCAGGCCAATACGGAAATCCATTTGGTGCAGCCTTGCTGAACCGCAGATCAAGCTTTCTGTATGATAAGGAGGAGCTTGAGCAGGCCGGTCTGCAGCGTGGACACCTGAAATCAGTAGCTTTTAACCTGGGAACGACAGATGGATCAGTCTTGCATGATTATACCTTAAAGATTGGATTTGTAACTCCCAACTATGGCAATGGTCTTTTAGGGTATCCAACGGAATTGACAGTCGTTTTTCATGCGGATTCGCTCATTCCTGTAACAGGCTGGAATACACTTACATTCGACCAGGCTATTTTTTGGGATGGCGAAGTAAGCCTTGCCATAGATATCTGTTATAACAATACCAACTTTGGCACTGATCCCACTTACCAGTATTCTTATAGCTACAGGCATGTGTTCAGCTACAATTGCAATTATTGCGGGACTTTGTGTGATTATCCCTATGGTTATATTTCAAATTACCGTCCGAATATGCGATTGGGTATAGATGCAGACATCAATCAGTATTCATGGAGCGGTCCGGGTGGTTTCAACGCCAATCAGAAAAATCCAGTGCTTCCCAATATCACTTCCTTTTCAGCCGGCATATATCATCTTACCATCAACAATGGGTATGGCTGCTTTGGCAGTGATTCTCTCATGATGAGTGTGAACCCCAGTCCTGTTGTTTTAGGTGGGAATAGCATCTCAATGCTTGGCTGGGATACAGCCATTCTTGCAGCTACTGTTAGCCAGGCCCCAGGCCCCTATACCTATCAATGGACTCCTGCTGATGGCCTGTCCCGGCCCGACAGTGCCACCACCACCGTTTCCATCAACGAAAGCCGGACTTATCAGGTGGAAGTCATCTCCTCAAATACTTGTCGGGATACAAACCAGGTTCTTGTTTCGGTAACATCCCGTTACCCGCTTAGCGGACACCTCACCTACAAAAATGCGTTCCAGACACCCATGGCCTTTAGCAGCGTTTTCAGAAAAGACCCTGCTCAGCTGATTACAAATACGACACTTTCTGATGGCCTTGGCGACTATTTCTTCCCCCTTATCCCTGTAGGACAGAATTTTGTAAGCGCGACCTCAGACCATACACCCGGAGGATTCAATGCCACGGATGCTTTGCTGGTAGCACGACACATTACCGGTTTGCAATATCAGTCGGGGGTCAACCTATTGGCCACTGACGTAAATGCAAGCGGCTATATCAGTGCAGTGGACGCCCTGCTCATCCTGCACCGAACGGTTGGCAACATCTCCACCTTCCCATTGGGTAACTGGGTTTTTGAGAACAATTCCTTCACCCAGCAGGCACCCGGATCGACGATAGATCTGCTTGGCTTGGCAGTGGGTGATGTAAACGGATCATTCAATCCGGGTGCTAAATCAGAACCCCAGCTAAGCCTTGATTCCAGAGATTTTCTTTTGCTTCAGCCAGGGGTTTTAACAGCTGTTCCTTTGCGTGTGGCAGGCAACATGGAACTAGGGGCACTCACCCTCTCATTGGCCTATGATCCTGATCTTATTATAGTTGAAAATGTTACTTCCCCGCTTACAGGCTTGCTTTATAAGGTAGAAGAAGGATTGATTCACCTCGCATGGAGCGATGTAAGTGGCATGAAACTGTCTGCCGGAGAAGTGATGATTACACTATGGGTCAGACCAACATTGCATTTCCAGGGCCAAGCGGAGGTGATCTTCAGTCAGACAGGCGATTGCGAACTTGCCAGCCCCGATGCCCTGGTGCTGCCTGATGAGGTCTTGTTGATTCCACGACTCAGATCAGGATTACAGACAACAGCGCTCATTTACCTGGGTCAGAACCAGCCGAACCCCTTCAACGGCCATACAGAGATTCCGTTCATCCTGCCCGAGGCGGGCAAGGTCAGGCTGGAAGTACTGTCATTATTGGGAGAGCTAATGTATCCACCCATAGAAACCGACTTTAAGGCCGGATCTCATTACTTACCCCTTGAACTATCATCTTTAAATGCCGGCGTGTATCTGTACCGGTTCACTTTCTTCGGGAGCAGTATGCAACAGCAAGAAAGCCGGATGATGATTTTGACCCGCTAAAAAGACAGGATAAAGACCTATCGGAAAATACATTAATTACAAATGAAATGAAGAAATACCTCATTCAGCTGCTTTTTGCCTTGTTACCCGGGATCCTGCTTGCACAGACTATGGAATTCCGCATCGATACTACTTTCGTTATTCCCGGGGATAGTGTTGTCATTCCTGTTCGGGTTAAAAATTTTGTTGGTGCAGGATCGGCAACGGTTTATCTTGATTATAACCCGACAGTGCTAAGCTTTGGCAGGGCCCTTGACTGGCATCCGCAACTCCAGGGAAGTATCCACCTTGCCAGTGCAGTAAATGGCAAAGTCGCCATCGTTTGGGCTGACATCAATGGGGCCAGTATCCCGGACGATGTCTTTATAAACCTGAAATTTCGGTTTAACGGGGGAAGTACATCCCTGGCCTTTGCCAGCAATTCTGAAGTCACTGACATATGGGGCAGTCCCATCAATCCTACCCCTGTCTACATAGGTGGTCTTGTAAGGCAAATTCTTACAGTTACTGCTACCGTGACCCCTTCTGCCATATGCCTTGGCGGCAGCAGTGCACTCCATATGCAGATTACAGGTGGTCAGGGCGTCACCGTTTTTCACTGGGTTTCTGATCCGCCGGGATTTTCTTCAACAATAGCGAATCCAGTGGTTGCACCCACCGAAACGACTACCTATTCCATCATTGTATCCGATGAGGTGGATACAACACAGGCCTCGGTCACCCTGGTGGTATATCCCCTGATTGCCCCTGATCCCGTTACCAATATGCAACCCTTGAATGGCGCTGCCAATGTTACTTTCCCTGTGCTCTTTTCGTGGAGTACCGCTTTCAATGCTTCCAAATATTCTATGGCAGTCTGGGAGTTGGGTAATCCGGCAAATATTTTCAATTTTCTTGCCGGGCCCGGCATTAGCAGGAGTCTCAATGGCTTCCTGGTGCCCGGAAAGACTTATCAATGGCAAGTTGTTTCTATCAATCCCTGCCTTCAGACTGTAGGACCTGTGCAACAATTTACGATGGCCTTGTTACCTGACCTCGTGGTTCAAAATGTCCAAGTTCCGCCTACTGCTTTTTCCGGCCAAACGATCAGCATCAGCTATGTGATCAAAAATCAGGGTGCAGGATCTTCTGCCAATAATACCTGGAATGATCGTGTCTATCTTTCCTTTGATAATGAACTGCAAACCGGTGTTGATCACTTTGTCGGCACCTTCAGCAACCTCAGTGCCCTGGAGCCTGGGGAGAGCTATACACGAAGTATTAACACAACGCTGCCACAGGGAATAAGCGGGAACTATTTCGTTCTGATCCTGACAGGAGACGGAATCACTTATCCCGAGGCAATTGCTTCAAATAATCTTGGGATGAACACCACACCTATGCTCATCAGTCTTTCTCCCACGCCCGACCTGCAGGTAACACAGATTGTAATGCCTGATAATGCCTTTTCCGGTCAGCAACTCAGCCTTAGCTGGAGTGTAGAAAATCAGGGTGATGCACCCACAGCGCAATCAATTTGGCGTGACCGTATTTTTTTCAGTGCGGACACTTTCTTTACTGCATCGGCGACCATTCTTGGGACCTTCGTTCATAGCGGGATTCTTGCTGAGGGGGAAAGCTATAACAAAACACAGACCCTTACCATACCGCCCAATATTTTCGGGACTTTTTATATTCATGTGCTGACGGATGTCTTCAACCAGGTCTATGAGCATGCCCTTGAAGGTAACAATGCAAAGGTCAGTGCACCCTTGAACGTTTTCCTGACTCCCCCTGCCGACCTGGTACCCACACAGTTAAATATTCCTGCCTTTGCAAGCAACGGGGAGATCTTCCCTATTACATATACAGTATTTAATGATGGTGCCAATGCGGCAAAAGTCGAAGGGGGCTGGGTCGATAGTGTGTATATCAGCCCTTCTCCGATTCTCAATACCTTCCAGGCGATCAAGATTGGTTATTACAGAAGAAACGACCCCCTTCCGGCAGGGGAATCCTATACACGAACCCTGAATTGCAAAGTTCCTTCCGGACTGAGTGGGCAACATTACATCCATGTCTTTTCTGATGCCCTGCAGCAGATTTTTGAATTCGATATGGAAGAAAACAACATTAAAAACAGCCAGGCTATCCTGATTAAAAACCCTGACCTGGTGACAACAGGTATCAGTCATCCGGACTCGGCGGGCAGTGGCACCCAGATTCAAATATTCTATCACCAGAAAAACAATGGACCCGGCTTGATACCTGCATCCCTGTTTTTCCGGGATAGTGTACTCATTTCTACATCTCCTGTCTACGACACGGCTCTTATGACAGGTTTTGGCATAAAAAGCTTCTCAGGAACTACACTCAGACAAGGCGACAGCATTGCCCGTGCCCAAATGGTCACACTGCCACATGGTTTGGATGGGGATTTTTACCTTTATCTCCAATCCGACAGCAGAAATAATGTCACTGAGGGTACGGGTGAATTCAATAACGTGGCTCGTTCTCCGCTTCCCATACACATGAAGCTAACACCCTGGCCTGATCTTGTGGTGACATCAATCACACTGGAAGCTGACACACTTTTTGCCGGTAGTAATCTGAACCTTTCGTATACTGTCGTCAACAATGGACCAGGAGCTGTTGTGAGCCCTTTCTGGAAAGACAATGTCTGTATTTCCGCCAGTCCTTTTGGCCCGTTTAGCCATCTTTTCCAAGTGAATGTCAATGTTAATGTTGTTCTCAATCCCGGAGCAACATATACCCAAACTGTGAAAATTCCACTGCTTTATACGATGAATCCGGGTCCTTATTTCCTTTATGTATATGCAGATTCCAATCAGCTGGTTTATGAGCATGGCAGTGATGCAAACAACCTGCTTCGCAGCGACCCCTTCTGGGTGGAGACAGCCCCTCCGACCGACCTCATCATGCTTGCTGTTACAAGTGCTGATACCGTTAAGAGCGGATATCCCATGCAAGTGGAATGGACCGTAAAGAATCTTAGTCCGGCCGATAGTAGGGCCAGGGTATGGGAAGATAAGCTCTACTTCAGCGATGACATGGCCTATGAACCTGATCAGGATCATTTGATAGGGATCTATACTACCAACAGCTCCTTAGCAGGTAATGCATCGTACACCCGTACCCTCAGCTTCACCACACCAAACGGAATCAGTGGTAATTATTACCTCCTGGCTGTCACTGACCCTTCCAATTCCAACCAGGACCCGAATATTAGCAACAATGTAAAAATCCGAAGCAATGCTGTCGGGGACCCACTTCTGGTTCATGTAGAATTTACCGCGCCCGCTGATCTTGCGACCACAGATTTCAATGCTCCTGACAGTGTTGTTACAGGACAGGATTTTCTGTTCAATTGGACTGTCACGAACCAGGGCACAGGCAATGCTTATCCAGCTTCATGGACAGACAAACTATACTTATCCTCCAATGCCATACTGAGTCCTGATGATATCCTTCTTGGAGGGAAAAGCCGGACCGGAGGATTGGCAATAGGGGAGTCCTATTCACAAGTCCTGAGCGTTCCTCTACCGTACTGGGCCAGTGGTAATTATGTATTGTTAATGGCCAGTGATGCCAACAACCAGATCTTTGAAGGTGGGGCAGAAGCCAATAACATCAGCAGCAGACCGTTTCAGGCTGTTATGCCAGCCCCGGGAGACCTGGCAGTTAGTGTGGTAATCCCTCCGGGAGACCATGAAGCCGGTCAGACCGCTACGATTGAATGGACCATTACAAACCAGAGCGAAAACCTGGTCAGTGGCAAGATGCGTGACCTGGTATATTTCTCCAGGGATACAGTTTGGGATCCGGGAGATGTCCTCTTTGGCAGTTTTGAGAGTACAATCAACCTGGGAAACGGACTCAGCGTATCTCGTTCACTTACGGATAAACTGACCAACCTGACGCCCGGTCTTTGGTTTGTAATCGTCAGGACCAATGTGACAAACTCAATCATCGAATCCAACTATAACAACAACAGGTCATTTTCGGACGAAGCCTTTCGGGTGACTGTGCCCATGCTTGTCATGAATACCTGGACTTCAGACAGCCTGAAAAACAGTGAGCCTATGTATTATCAGCTTGATGTACCGGCCGGGCTTATCGGGGAAACCCTTAGGGTCAGGTTGAAAGGGGATTCTATTTATGGGAACAATGAGTTCTTCATCAGAAATACAGAAGTCCCCAACCGTGCGGTATTTGATGTTGGCTTCTCTGAACCCGGTTCAGGCAACCAGGAACTCCTGGTCCCCTACCTGCTCGAGGGTACATATTATTTGCTCATTTATGGCAATACGCTGAATGGGAGCACACAAAAGGTGGAATTGTATGCAGAGATTCTCGACTTCACCATCCTCAGCGTGGATGCAAAAAAAGGCAGTAATACCGGGGAGATCACACTAAAGATGACAGGCTCGAAATTCACACCTGATATGCAGGTTTTCCTTTCCATTGGAGACAGTACAGTGCAGTCAAGCGATGTCTTTTTCGACAATACCACCCGTGTTTATCCCACTTTTAACCTCACAGGTGTCCCGCTTGGAGTGTATAACCTGGCTGCATCGAAAAATTGTGAAGGAACAGCCTTCCTCGCCAATGCTTTTGAGGTGATAGAAGAGAATGAAGGGAGCCTCGAGATTAGCCTGGTTGCACCTGCAGTCAGTGGTCCCGGCGTAGTCCTCCCCATCCGTGTCGAATTTGTCAATGCAGGCAATGTTAACCTTTTCAAGCCTACACGGACCGCAATTAATATGACACTCGGTCCGGTAACCTATCAGTATAGTGGTCTCAACACCGCGCTGAGTGAATTAGAACTTTTCTTCGAAGAAGTTGGAGGCCCGCCAGACATCCTGCGCCCGGGAGCCAGGGGTTCCTACATCATTTATAGCAAGACAGGGTCGCGCTTTGGCGGGAACATCATCGGAGTGGTTAAAAATTAGGTCATCGCATTAAATACAATAAAAATGAAAAATACATATTCCTTGCCGGTCTTATTCTTATTTGCCATGTTTTGGATGCTTCCTCCTGTCATGGCAGATGGATTGGCTGGCCCCAATCAAGAAACCTGCAAAGAGACCGGTTTTGCACCTAATTCTTTTGGGAATGCCAAACCCGTCAAGCTTGGGGTAAGTAATGCCCCTGGTGGCCTATGCTATTATTGGTCGCCCCAAACGGGTTTGAGTGACCCACATTCACCCAATCCAATGGCAAGCCCGGGGGAAACAACAACCTACACATTAACTGTAGTTTATCCCAATTTTTCGAAGGAAGATGCCTACAGCGTAACAGTTACTGTCAATATTCTGAATGATTTTACGGTAACACCCCATTGTTGTTATCGTGCCGGGCAAACGCTTACCATAAAGGATTTTGACATTACAACAGATCCGCCTGGCCTGGAGCGCATGATAAATCTGAGTCCAAGCCAAGCTGACAAGAGCAGTTTTATCCCTTTGGTATCCCAATCCACACAAACGATCACTTTCACTTCAGACTGCAGTAATCTTGTCAGGACGGCAAACATCACTGTCATCGATGACCGCGTTATTAAAAGCATAAGTGCTACACTGCCAACAAAATACGATTGGGTAAAAACATTTGGGAAGATCACAGAAAATGCTGAAAAATGGTTTCAGTTTATCCAGGGAAAAATTCCACTGCCTGCCGGCGTCGCACCTTGTGCGCCTGCAGTCCCGGAAACCTCACTGGATGCATCCTACTCCGAACAGGAAAATTGTTGCGGAAGCACTGCTTGTATCGTTACGGGTGACAAATTTCAGGTCAGCTATAAAAGTTGTTTTAAGGGACAATGTGACTTTCCTGTGGCCGGTATTCCTTTTCTTGCTTCTGTCAATGTTCGGATTAAAGCAGATATATGCCTCGCACCCAATGTTTCCATGGAGGAGAAATGTGAAAGCGAGGGCAAGAAATTCTGCTTTAACGTGCCAACAGAGGTTCAGTTATCAGGCGGAGCCAGTGTAACGGCTTATGGTGGCGCAGCCCTGGATGCCAGCCTGCTTTTTATTGCTAAGATCACACCACCAGTTTTAAAGGTTTGTAACAAACCTGAAATCAAAATTTTTGTTGATGGCAGCTTATGTTTCCAGGTTGACGTGGCAGCAGAAATAAAACTGATCTCCCTGATAAAAATAAAAAACTCCGTCACGATCATCCCTAAGCAATGTAAAACCCTCTTCTAAAATGCGCCTCATGGATACCTTAAAAAACTTGATTAATAAACTGTTGCCAATGTACATGCTGAGATCCGGGTTAATAACATTGCTTTTTGGCATTTACTTGCTGCAATTGAATGTTTCAGTGAGTGCCTCAACTGAGGCTCCTGTTCCGGGAATCACGATGCTGCGTGATACCTTTCCCAACTTCCTTGTTAATCCAATGCACATCGCTGTGCCTATTCAAAATCTTCAGTTTTATTCACCGGATGATGCCAAACTCTTGTGTGATTCAGCATTCCACTATGACATTACAGGAAATCTGCCGGCAAGCGGAGAACATTGGTTTGTTGACATAGCCTCCGGAAATCAGGACTGTCAGACGGTCAACACCCCATATGCCGTACTTTGTAAATTACTGGAAGCATACCAAAGTAATAACATCCAATCCATAATTTCATTGTATCACCCTGCCTCACAGGCAGATGTGAGTGATATCCTCGCAAATCCTGTGATTGCAGCCCGCTATGATTCTCTCGTTTCTGGCATTGGTCTGATGGAAGTCCTTTTAGGCTATGAAAGCGGAGCAGGTTTTGCATCTCTGGTTAAACTCTATTCGCCTGCTGATACAATGGTCAGTCTGTATTATTTTGAAAAGAGTAATGGAAACTGGTTTGTTGCAACGATGACAGACAGTTTGCCCAGGACTACCAACCTGACGGCATATGTTCAGAAATGGCATCCATCCGGACTACTCGCATCCGTGGATATTGACAACGATGGCGTGGCCAATGAAACTGACAACTGTCCCTGTAGTGCAAATGCAAACCAGGAAGATACTGATGGGGATGGTGTGGGAAATATTTGCGACAATTGTCCTAGCCGTTTTAACACAGAGCAGGGGGATCTTGATGAGGATGGATTCGGGGATGCATGCGACAACTGCCCTGTTTTCCCTAATCCTTTGCAGGAAGATGGGGATTTTGATGGGCGTGGCGATTCCTGCGATAATTGTCCTGTCATATGGAATTTCAACCAGAGAGACACTGATGAAGACAATTTAGGGGATCTCTGCGATGATGACATTGATGGAGATGGGTTTTTCAATAACATTGATGATGATATTGATGGTGACGGGGTCCTGAATCTCCAGGATAATTGTCCATTCATTCCGAATCCCGGTCAGGATGACTTCGACCAGGATGGATTGGGGGACTTCTGTGACAATTGTCCTTCAGTACTCAACATAGACCAGGCCGACATGGACAATGATGGCATCGGTGATGCCTGCGACACAGACCGTGATGGAGACGGGGTCCTGAATGTTTACGACAATTGTCCTAATGCTGCCAATCCTGGACAGGAGGATGCTGATTGCGATGGCATTGGAGATATTTGCGAATAATTAAGCTCATTAAAATCATGATAAACAATATTATGAAACATACAAAATATTTCATTTTTGCTGTATTGCTGCTGGTCACACAAGAGCTCAGTGCACAGCTTAAAGCCTCAGGAAGCCCAACGCCATGTTATAATAATACAGGAACGGCATTCATTAGTAACTATGGGGTTGCGAGTCCGCCATTCATCATCAATTGGTCCAATGGCGCCAGTACTGCATCCATTGACCATCTCAAACCCGGGAAGTATACGGTGAATGTCACTGATTCCCGCCTATGCAAAGGGACCTCGAGTTATGAGGTAAAGCGTTTAAAGGGAGGTTTGTCTGTCAGTCTTACACCGGCACCAAACTCGAGATTTGATTACCCCTGTGGTACTCCAAATCCTTCTATTACCCTGATTGCAAATGCAGAGGGTGGGCTGGGAACGATTACCTACCAACCTGGTAAAACCCAGATCGCAAAGGGAAACGGAACTTACCGGGTAAAAGCAAGAGACGCAGAAGGCTTTTGTACCGGCAGTGCAGAGTGCACAATAACCTTTACACCCAGCATCTGTGCGAAAGACCCCAATGAGATCCGCGGACCGGAGGGTTTTGGGAACGCACGCTATGTCGCATCCAGCCTGAGGATGCCCTATACGATTATGTTTGAAAACGACCCGGAATTCGCCTCGGCCCCTGCACAGAAAGTTGTGGTTACCCACAGCTTTGACTCCCATGTCAACAGGTCATCCCTCAAACTGGGAGATTTCGGATTCAATAACATGTTCTTTAGTGTCCCACCAAATACTTCGTCCTACTCGACCCGTATCGACCTTCGCGATAGCCTTGGTTTTTTTGTTGATGTGACCGCCGGAATTAATGTAGGTAACAACACTGCCTTTTGGATTTTACAGACAATAGACCCGGCAACGGGGCTTCCCCCTTTCGATCCAACCATTGGCTTTCTCCCCATAAACGATTCTACAAACAAGGGTGAGGGCTTTGTCAGCTATACAGTCATCCCCAAGCTTACAACCCAGTCGGGGGATACCATCAAAGCCTCGGCCAGCATCGTTTTCGACATCAACGCACCCATCATGACCAATACCTGGGTGAATGTAGCTGACGCTGCCAATCCGGTCAGCAATGTCAATCCACTTAATGCCAGCTACCCTTCCCCCACCATTATGTTAAACATCAGTGCAACAGATGAAGTCCTGGGTTCGGGTATCGCTAACGTTGAACTCTGGACTTCAGAAAACGAAGGACCCTATAGCCTCTATGGCAGCTTCCCTCCTGATACCATCATCGAATTTACTGGCCAGCCATGCAGTTCTTACCGTTTCTTTTCTATTGCTACTGATAATACTGGTAATACAGAAGATGACAAAGAGGTCCCTGACACTTACACAAGCCTGATGCCCAAACCAGTTATCACGGTCCAAGCTGCTGACCTTGCCGTGGCTGTCGATTCAGATACCAGCTTCAGCATCCTTGCAGATGGGGCAACAATTTACCAATGGGAAGTAAGCACTGACGGAGGCATCACCTTTACGCCACTGGTCAACGTGTCACCCTATGCAGGTGTAACAACAGCTTCCTTGCAAATCAGCAACACCCCACTCAATCTCAATGGTAATTACTACCGTTGTCTTGCTGGTAACGGTTTTTGTTCAACCTACTCACAAGCTGCTAACCTATTGATACTCTCAACGCTGAGTGGTCGCATCCGCTATGATAACAGCCTCGAATCACCCCTCAGCTACAGTCAGGTCTTTCTGAATGATTTCAGCATGAACCACCTGGACTCGACATTGTCCAATGGCGGTGGTAATTTCCTGTTCCTGGATGCAGCACCCGGATCCTATCTGGTAAATACAGAGATTACCAAGTCCTGGGGTGGCGTGAATGCAACTGACGCTTTGCGAACACTGCTGCATTTTGCTGGTCTTAACACCTTAAGCGGACATCGGCTCAAAGCAGCGAATGTCAACAATACCGGAGGTGTCAATGCGGTGGATGCCCTCCTCATTGCACGCCGTTTTACCGGACTTATTAATTCTTTTGCGGCCGGCGACTGGTATGGTACTGTCGATACTGTCAGCCTTGGCATTGGAAATGTTACCCTGAATAAATCTGTACTATGTTATGGCGATGTGGATGGGTCGTTTATCCCTTCTTTACGCACTGCACCCCGCGTAGCCCTGACGTATTCCAAAAAATCACAACAGATTGTTTCCGGTGAAATATTCGAGATCCCCCTCGTTTCAACACAGGAATTCAACGCCGGAGCAATCTCCCTCGTGATGACCTACCCTGAGAACTTATTTCACATCGAAGATGTCCGCCTGAAAAACCCTGCCCATGCCCGCAATTTAATGTTCACTGCCATTGATGGAGTCCTCAGAATCGCATGGTATAGTACTGAAGGATTGCAGATCGATTTTAATGATCCGCTGTTGTTTGTTAAAATCCGTGCATCGGAAGGTTCCCTCATCGGGAAGCTCAGCTTTGGCATAGAGAGTCTCAGTGAGATTTGTGATTATAAAGGCGATGTCCTGGAAAATCTAGTCCTGGAAATACCGGAAATTGCCTCCGCAGAAAGCGCTGACGCATTGACCCTTGCGCAGAATTTCCCAAATCCTTTCCGAAGTACTACTGAAATCAATTATTACCTCCCGGAAGCCGGGAAGGTAAGTTTGAAGGTCTTTAATCCGCTCGGACAGCTCATTGCAACCCTCGTGGAGGAACCCCAGCAACAAGGACATTTTGCCTATACTTTCAATGAACCCTCGAATATGGCAGGGGTATTTGCTTTGCAGCTCCTCTTTGAAAACCAAAATGGCAAAAAGGTATTGTACAAACTCATGACAAAAGCACATTAGTCGTGGAATTGTTGAACGATTCATCTTCCTATATTTTTCATCCTCCAGCCTTGTGTCCTTTGTGTTGAAAATTCAAGCGGACTCATTTTGTTCAGGTTTTAAGTTCCATGCGGATTGCCATGATTAATCCCGACAATTTAAAATGCTTGTTCTCTCAAATATGGATTACCCAGCTTATGCCTTTAATTTTTAAATCATAACACCAATTCCATGTCACGAAAAATGCAATATGTCAGCAGCAGCCTAATTCTCAGCATGCTTCTTTTATTGGCCTTCGCTTCCTGCAACAACAAAAGCGGCAAAAATGCCGCCCCGGATGCCATGGTCTCCCACATCGATTCTACTGTAAATCCTGGGGATGACTTTTTCCTCTATGCCAATGGTAAGTGGTTCAAGGAAAATCCCATCCCGGCCAGCGAACAAAGCAATGGCTTGTGGCTGATGATCGGTGATACCATCAACAGCCAGATCCGCCAGATTTGCGTGAAGTCGGCTGCCACCAAAGATGCACCCAGGGGTAGCAACAAGCAAAAAATCGGCGACTTTTACAATTCGGGCATGGATAGCATCGCCCTGAACAAGGCTGGCCTCAGCGGTTTGAAAGCCGACATGGACAGAATTCAATCCATCAGCGACCTGAAAGGTCTTTTTCGTGAAGCAGCTTATATCCATAGTGTCTCGGGTTCTCCCATCATGGGCATGTATGTGGCGCAGGACGACAGGATCAGCAGCAAAAATGCGATATTCCTCTACCAGTCAGGCCTGAGCATGCCCGATCGCAGCTTTTATTTCGACACAGATGCCCAGGCGAAATCGGTGCGCGAGAAGTTCGTCATCCACCTGGGCAATATGTTAAGCATCATGGCCTATCCTGAAGCCCAGGCCAGGAAAGCCGCAGAAAACCTGATGAAGCTCGAGACTGCCCTGGCAAAGACATCCCGCAAAAGGGAAGATACCCGCGACCCGCTGAAGAACTACAACAAGATGAGTTTGGCAGCTTTGCAAAAAACTGCACCTAACATTGAATGGGCTGTGTTTTTCGACAAGGCCGGCTTGAAAAATATCGATACTGTCATCGTGGGTCAGCCTGAGTTCTTCGTGGCGGTCAATGCTTATCTGAAATCCTTTCCCCTCGAAGACTGGAAGAACTACCTCAGGTTTCAGCTGATCAAAGGCCTTGCCCGCAACCTCGACGACAAAACCTACCAGGAAGCCTTTAACTTTTATTCCACGACCTTAAGGGGCGTGAAAGAGCCTAAGCCACGCTGGAAGCGGGTGGTAGAAGAAACTGACAATGCTCTGGGAGAACTCATCGGACAGATTTATGTGGATGAATACCTTCCCAAAGGCACCAAAGAAAAGCTGGTGGAAATCGGCAACAACATCAAACTCGTTTATGCTGAGCGGATTAAAGCCCTCGACTGGATGAGCGAAGGCACAAAGACGAAAGCCATCAGCAAACTCAATGCCGTCATCTTTAAGGTGGGTTATCCTGACAAATGGAAAGACCTCAGCAGCTTGAATGTTGACCGTAGCTCTTATGTCGGCAATGTCATGCGGGCCAACCAATGGTCTTTTCAGTATATGGTCGCAAAATATGGCAAGCCTGTCGACCGCAACGAATGGGGCATGCAGCCCCAGAATTACAATGCCTATTACAATCCTTCCAACAACGAAATCGTGGTGCCGGGCTGTAACATCCTGGTGCCGGGATATGAAGGCAGGTTGGCCGATGATGCAATTCTGTATGCCATCATCGGGGGCTCCATTTTCGGGCATGAGATCACCCATGGCTTCGACGACCAGGGCTGTAAATATGATGCTTTCGGCAACCTCAACAACTGGTGGACCAAAGAGGATAGCAGCCGTTTTTATGCCAAAACAAAAATGATCGTGTCTCAGTTTGCCAATTTTGTGGCTGTCAACAGTTTGCACATCAACGGGGAACTGACCCAGGGAGAAAACATCGCCGACCTTGGCGGGATCATCATGGGATATGAAGCCTTTAAAAAGACGGCTCAGTATAAGAACAAAGAGGTCATTGCAGGAGCCACACCCGATCAACGCTTTTTCCTGGGACATGCCCTGGCCTGGATGATCAACATCCGGCCTGAAGCTATCGCCAACCAGGTCAGAAGTGATGAACATTCCACTGCGAAATTCCGGGTCTTAGGGCCACTGGCAAATATGCCGGAGTTTTATGCTGCTTTTGGCGTCAAACAAGGAAATACGATGTGGCGGGCAGATAGCCTCAGGGTCAAAATCTGGTAAAGCTTCAGTCCTTGTCTTTTTTGTAGACCAGGCGTTTGATGTATCTTTTGCTGAGGGTCGTCGGGGGGACTTTGAAGTCGAACCAATCACTTAGTGGGACTTCAAATCCGAGGCCATGCATGTAATTGAAGAGCGAAATCCTTAATCCTTCGCTGAAATCATCATGCCGGCAGCCCTCTGGATCGGAATAGCTTAAGTCGTTGTTGGCAAATGGTGCCAATGTCGTGCTATCCCTTTTTATCCCGAATTTCCCGGGATGCAGGCCAATCTCGCTGTGTGCCGTTAAAGCGAAATGGTGCCAGAAACCTGACTGGACCAGTCCCAGCTCAAAGAGCTGCCTCACAACCTCCAGAGAGTCAATGGTTTCCTGGGCGCTTTGTGTCGGGAAGCCATACATCAGATAGGCATGCACCATGATGCCGTTTTCGGTGAAATTCGCGGCCACCCTGGCTACTTGTTCTACTGTAACTCCTTTGTTGATAAGCTTTAACAGTCGATCTGAGGCCACTTCCAGTCCGCCCGAAATGGCGATGCAGCCGGACTCCTTCAACAGCCGGCAGAGTTCTGGTGTAAAACTTTGCTCAAAGCGGATGTTTGTCCACCACACCACAGTGAGCTTGCGCTGGAGTATCTCTTTGGCCAGTGCCCTAAGCAAGGCCGGCGAAGCTGCCTCATCGACAAAATGAAATCCATGTTCTCCGGTCTGAAGGATGATGGCTTCAATGCGGTCACAGACTTGACTAGCCGTATTGGGTTCGTAGCGTTTAATGTAGTCGAGGCTGGTGTCGCAAAAGGTACATTTCGCCCAGTAGCAGCCATGGGCCAGGGTGAGTTTGTTCCACCTGCCATCACTCCACAAGCGGTGCATGGGATTTACTATCTCTATGAATGATAAGTATTTATCCAATGGTAGATCCGCGTAATCTGGTGTCCCCACCTCGTTTTGAGGGATGTCCTTTACCTCTGGGTTGTCAAAGTAAAGGACTGTCTGATCACTGCATAGGAAAGTCCTTTTCAGGCCTTCAGGTCCGATTTCTTTGTCGAGGTACCGTATCAGCTGCTGTAAGGGCGCTTCTCCGTCATCCAGGGTGATGAAATCCACATAGTCGAAGACCCTGGGATCGCTAAGTGACCTGAGTTCAGTGGAGGGGAATCCGCCTCCCATAACTATCTTTATATCAGGGTGATGCTTTCGAATCCATTGACCGCATTTCAGGGCACAATACAAATTGCCTGGAAATGGGACACTTAGGCCTAGAAGACTGGGTTGGTATGCTGCAATTTTCTTCTCGAGCAAGTCAGTTAAGAGCTTGTCCAGAAAGCTGTTATCCTCATTTAATGCTTGCTGAAGGCTGTCGAAATGTGCAGCAGAACAGCCGAGTTGTTCGGCATATTTGCTGAATCCGAAATGGGGGTCAATGCCTTCTACGATGAGGTCGGACAGGTCTTCCAGGTAGAGGGTGGCAAGGTGTTTGGCTTTGTCGTGGA